>Ga0207707_10000167_pt1 | contig 69037 bp, 54 predicted proteins | sample KBSC83BmetaG_FD_184336 | JGI IMG/M metagenome (GOLD analysis project Ga0207707, IMG submission 184336) | Corn rhizosphere microbial communities from Kellogg Biological Station, Michigan, USA - KBS C8-3B metaG (SPAdes) (version 2) | ecosystem: Host-associated > Plants > Roots > Rhizosphere ... | reverse complement strand
CGGGCCTGGTGATCCTGGAACGCAGCGGCAAGGCGCTGCGCACGCCCGCGCGCGACGCGATGTTGTCGTACGCCGCGAAGGACATGGGCGGCGCGGGCTGGGCGTTCGGGTTGCACGAAGCGCTGGACTCCACCGGCGCGGTGCTGGGCCCGTTGATTGCCGCCTTGGTGCTATTCCTGCATGGCGGTTACCGGCACGCGTTTGCGTGGCTGCTGCTTCCCGCAATCGGTGCACTCGCGACGCTCGCGATTGCCCGCTGGAAGTTTCCGCAACCGCAAGACCTCGACCCCCGCCCTGCGCCCGAAATCGATGACGCGCGCGCCCTGCGCGACCTGAAGATTTTCCTGATCGCGACGGCACTGATCGCCGCGGGTTATTCCGATTTCGCACTGATCGCGTTCCACCTCGCGCGCGACCACGTCGTGTCGAACGACGTGGTACCCACGCTGTACGCGGTGGCCAGCCTGGCAGGCGGCCTCACTGCCTTGGTAATGGGCAAGCTGTTCGACAAACAAGGCCTGTCGGTCTTGCTGTGGGCCACGCTGGTTCCCGCGCTGTACGCGCCGCTGGTGTTCCTCGGCGGCCCGTGGGCCGCGCTCGCGGGCATGGCCTTGTGGGGCATCGGCTTCGGCGCGCATGACTCGCTGTTCCGTGCCGCGGTGGCGCAACGCATCCCGCGCGAGCGCCGCGCCACGGTCATGGGTGTGTTCAATGCCATTTATGGCACGGCATGGTTTGCCGGCAGCGTCCTGCTAGGCGTGCTGTACGATATCAACCCGCTCTACACGGTGATCGCCGCACTGGTGTTGCAGCTCGTGGCGTGTCCGCTCTTGTGGAGCCTTCGCAACAGGAGTGCACGATGAACGACATGACGGCGAATACAGAACCCGTGCAGTGGTCGCGCCACGACCTGGCGTTGCGCGAAAAAGCGCAAAGTCTCCTGGAACACGCCAACGTGCGCATCGATGGCGATCGCCCCTGGGATCTTCAGGTGCACGACCCGCGCGTGTTCGCGCGGGCTTTCGCGCACGGCTCGCTCGGCCTCGGCGAGGCCTACATGGACGGCTGGTGGGACACGCCGTCGCTCGATCAGTTTTTCCATCACGTGCTGGGCGCGCATCTCGATGAGCAACTGCGCGACTTCGATGCGCTGCGCGCGCACCTGAAGGCGCGTTTCCTCAACATGCAGCGCGGCCGCAAGGCGTTCAAGATCGGCAAGGCACATTACGACATCGGCAACGACCTGTTCGCGAAGATGCTGGGCAAGCGGCTGGTGTATTCCTGCGGCTACTGGGCCAACGCGAGCAATCTCGACGACGCCGAGGAAGCCAAGCTCGACCTGGTCTGCCGCAAGCTGCAATTGAAGCCCGGCAAGAAGATCCTCGACATCGGTTGCGGCTGGGGCGAGGCGCTGAAATACGCCGCGGAAAAATATGGTGTGTCGGGCGTCGGCGTCACGGTGTCCGAACAGCAGGCGCAATTCGCGCGCGAGCTTTGCAAGGGCCTGCCCGTCGAAATCCGCCTGCAGGATTATCGCGACGTCGAGGAAAAATTCGATGCGGTGTATTCGATCGGCATGTTCGAGCACGTCGGCTGGAAGAACTACCGGACGTATTTCGAAGTCTGCAAGCGCTGCCTGAAGGACGATGGCCTGTCGGTACTGCATTGCATCGGCACCAACGGCCCGCCCAGCCGCCCGGACCCGTGGATCGAGAAGTACATTTTCCCCAATTCGATGATCCCGGCCGCGTCGCAGGTCACGCCTGCGCTTGAAAACATTTTCGTGATCGAGGACTGGCACAACTTCGGCACCGACTACGACAAGACGTTGATGGCGTGGCTGGCCAACTTCGACGCGGCGTGGCCGGAGCTTTCGGCCAACAACCCGCGTTATGACGAACGCTTCCGTCGCATGTGGCGTTATTACATTTCCAGTTCGGCCGCCACCTTCCGCACCCGCCGCGACCATCTCTGGCAACTGACGTTGTCGCCCAACGGTGTGCCGGGCGGCTATCGCGTGCCGCGCTGACGGCGGAAGCAAAAAAACGCCCCGTAAAGCGGGGCGCGAAAGCAGATACCTGCCGGAGAGTGTGCAGTCGGCGTCTGTCTGTTTCGGTGCGGCGTCCTCTACCTCGATGCGACGTCGGCTCCGGCATCCACCGCTGAATGCGCCGCGATGTATTGCCGCAGTAGCCCTTCATGGCGCTTGTGCAGCCGGTCAATGTGTCGGTCAGGCATCGGCCGATGAAGCGCCCGCTTCAGCCCGTGCAGCAGGCGATTGCCGCCCGCCCGCGCGACGATCATGGTGTAGTTGTCCCGCGGTCCGCGCGTTTCGATGAGCCCAAGGCAGGCGGCGGAAAATTGCTTCGGTTTGCGCGAGCCCCTCGCGACATCCGCCAGGTCGTGTGGTTCGAGCATGCCATAAGCCCCATCGGTCGCCAGCACCAGCCAGTCACCCGCGCTCACCTCGCGTCGGATTTCCTGTACCACCGGCTCACCCGGAATGCCGAGCGCACTTTCCAGGATGTACTTGCGCGGATAACTCGCAAGATCGACCCGCGAGAGGCGCCCTTCGTTGAAAAGGCGCTGCGCTTCGGAATGGTCCTCGGTCCACTGCTCCACGCCGTCGCGTCCAACAACATAGAGCCGCGAATCCCCGCAGTGCGCGGCCACCAGTTCGTCGCCGCGCAAGGCCATCACGACCAGCGTGGTCGCCATTGAACGATCTTCGACGCTTCGCTGCTGCAACGCGTGCAGACCGCGATGGCTCTCGCGTACCAGCTCGACCAGTTCCGCAGCACTGATGTCCGGGCGCACCGCGTGGGTTTTCATGTAATCGACGACGAAACTGGATGCGTGGCCGCCCCCGCCCATCCCGCCGAGGCCGTCCGCCACCGCGGCGAAAAACGTATCGCCCGCCCACCAGAACGCATAGCTGTCTTCGTTGGTCTGGCGCGCCCCGATTTTCGAGAATGCCGCCGCGTCGCCGATCACCGTCGCTCTCCCGGCCCGTTTCCCAATGACCCGACCGGCGCCATCCACGCGCCCCGCGGATGCGGGCTTTCTCGGGAATCATCCGGAAAATCGCGGCGGCGATTACACGTCGTGGCAACTCGCGCGACAGCCATGGTGGATTGTGATACACAGTCGTTCACGGGATCGTAGCAGGGCCAACGGGGAGGCCCGCATGCAGGACGACAAACACAGGAAGGAATTCCACAGCGGCGACTGCGTGATCGCACCGGCCACGCGCCGGCTGTCGCGCAACGGTGCCGAAGTCGAAGTCGAAGCCAAGGCTTTCGACTTGATCCTGCTGCTGGTCGGCAATCACGAACGCGCGCTGGGCAAGCAGGAAATCGTCGAAGCGTTGTGGGGGCACCGCCCCATCACCGACGCCGCGCTCAGCCAGTTGATCTACAAGGCGCGCCGCGCGTGCGGCGACGACGGCGAGCAGCAGCGGGTGATCCGCACCATCTATGGCCGCGGCTTGCAATGGATCGCGCCGGTGCAAGTCGTTGCGATCGAACCACCCGCGCCCGCGATTCCGCAAAGCACCACCTCGGTGCCGTCCGCGGGTGCGAACGACGGTGCGCCAGCCGCCCCACCACGCAAACCGTTCGCATGGTTGGCGACTGTCGTCGTACTGGCCGCAATCTGCATCGGTCTCGCATGGTGGCTGGTGCCACGCAGCGTGGCAGATGATGCACCACCGCAACCACGCATTGCATTGCTGCCGATCGACAACACGACCGGTGAGGCTTCCCTCGATTGGGCCATACGCGGCGTGCCCGGGTTGATGGGCAGCCTGCTCGACCAGACGCGCGGGCTGGACGTCATCGACCCGCTGCAGGTTGCGCGGGTGTGGAATTTCGCGGTGCCCAAGGGCGGCGATCGCGTTGCCCATACGCGCAAGGTCACCCACGCATCGACGCTCGTCACCGGCAACCTGCGCAAGCTTGGGAATGTCTACGAACTGTCGCTACGGGTGGCACGCCAGGGACACGCGGACAAGGAAATCACGTTGGCCGGCCCGGAGCCCGGCGCGCTCGCGGTGGCGGCGGTACCACGCATCCGCATGGCGCTCGATCTTCCCGGCATGACCGGCAGCGCGCTGGACGTGACGCCGGGCGACCCCTATCTTGCGCAAACCTTCGCCCGCGGCATGGACGCGGGAATGCACGGCCGCTGGTCGGACGCGAAGCCCTATTTCGCGTTGTGCGTGAAGGAAGCGCCCGACTTCCTGCCCTGCCGCCTGCGGCTGGGCCAGGCACAAGCCAACACCAACGCGTTGCAGGACGCCGCGAAAACGCTGAATGCGTTGCTCGTGCAGGCGCGCCGCGGCGATGACACCAACATGAAGACCGAGGCGCTATTCCAACTGGGGGACGTCGCCCTGACCCGCCACGAGCACGCGGCGGCCCTGCAACGTTTGCAGGAAGCCGCGCCGCTCGCCCGCCAGTTGGGTGATGTTGGCCTGCAGGCCAACGTCGCGCTCAAGACCATCGATGTCGCCGCTCGCCTGAAGCATTTCGACCTGGCCGAGCGCGAACTTGCGCAGGCACGCGCCCTGATCGAGCGCAATCATCTGCGGAGCAACCAGTCCGACCTTTACAACAGCGAGGCTTTTTTGGCCAACGCGCGCGGCGATTATGCCGCCGGGGAAAAAGCGGATCGCGCCGCGCTGGAAGCCAGCACCGCCATTGGCAACGAAACCAACGCAGCCGGTGACGCCTACAACCTGGGCTTGGACCTGTTGCGCCAGAAAAAAATCTCCGAAGCGCTGCCGCTGCTGGCGTACGCGTTCCGCATGGGCGGCAAGCTCGAGAACGTGAAGCTGGAATTTTCCGGTGGTGACAATTTGGCGATCCTGCTGCTCAACGCGGGCGTCACCGAACGCGTGCGCCCAATCGCCGCGCGCCTGCTGCAGATCGGTGAACAACAAAAGAATCCGGCGTGGCAGGCGTTCGCGCTGATCCTGCGCGGCGGCGCGGAATGGAACGACGGCGATCGCAAGGCCGCGTTGGCGAGCGCGCGTCAATCGGTGACGCTGGTCGATCCCGCGCAGGATCCCGACTTGTGGATCGCGCTGCAATACAACGTGGCCATGGCGATGGTGTTCGAAGACCCCGCCGCGCTGCCGGCGCTGGCCAAGCAGGTCGATGCGGTGGTCGCGAAACAACCCAGGCCCGACACCTACCGCTATTCGCAGTTGCTGATCCAGGCCATGGCGGCGGCGGCCGCGCGCGACGAACCTGCCGCAAGACGCGATCTGCAATCGGCGGCGACCACGGCTCATCCCGACGATCCCACCCACGACGACCTGCATCGCACGGCGCTGGTGGTCGCCTTGTCCCTGCACAATACGGAGGCCGCGCGCATCGGCCTGCAGGATTTCGATCCCGCGCAAGCCAAGACCGCCGATATCCTGCAACTCGCGGGGCAATGGGGCCGCCAACAGGGCGACACCGCGCTGACTGCACGAGCGGATCAACGCCTCGCCAGCTTGCGCGAAACGGCACTGGCCGCCTTGGCGAAGTCCGATTCCGACCCGGCGATCGCCGCCGAGACGACCGAAAATTGACGAGCCGTCGCGTGTCGGGGTGACCCATCGACCCTCGCCGCAATCGCGAAACCCCTCTTGGCGACGAACACCCGGCCCCTCGAGCCGGCGCGAAACGACTCTGGCATGTCCGCACAAGCCGTTGATCGGAAAGCCAAGTGAGCTTTCGTAACAACCTCGTCAGCGACGCCTAAGCAGTTCCTGAAGATCGAATCCGGCCGCTGCGCTGCAATGTGCCGCGTCGCGCCGCCCCGTCCACCGGAGGGAGAGACCACGGTACGGCCGTTTCCGGACCGCACGGCCGTCCCGGAGTGGCGGCGCGACTTTCACGCCACCTCTGCAGCGGAGACACCCGCATGGCACCTGAGCGTTCTTCCACCCTTGAAGCGATGCGCACGCGCGCGGCCTCGATTGAAGCCGATTATTCCCGAGGAGTTCCTGCATGACCGTACTGTCGCCAGCGGACATCGAAACCTTCCGGTTGCCTGGCCTGGAACATCAAACGCTGGCCAACCTGACCCGCGGTACCTACACCATGGAGGTATGGCGGCAAACGCTCGCCAGCGGCGCGGTGGCGCCGTGGCACCGGCATTCCTGCGAAGAAGTCATGGTGATCCTTTCCGGCCATGGTGAATTCCGCACGCCGGGACGCGCCGAGTCCTTCGGGCCCAACGCCACGCTGATCGTCGAATCCGACGCCGTGCACCAACTCGCCAACACCGGCGACGAGCCGCTGGAATTGCTGGCGGTGATGGGCATGACCCCGGTCACCGTGCTGGACGCGGCCGGACACCTGCTGGAACTGCCTTGGGATACGCCGCTGCCGGCCCGTGCCATCGACACGCTTGGGGATGGGCCATCCGGCGGCGCGATCAGGTCGTGTTCCGACACCTTGAAGGATGAGTACAAGTGAAACGCAGGGGGATACCGATCTTGAATGCCGCGTTGGCGCTGTGCCTTTGCAGCACCGGCGCCGCAGCCGCGGTCAATCACGAAGCCGAATTTGCCGCCCGATTCAAGGCTGCCGCATCCAGGCAACGTGCCGAACTTGCCGGAAGGCTGAGCTACGACGACAACACGCCCGCGACCGTGGCCGCGCTCATGCCCTTGCTCAAGAGCAATGACGCCGAACTGCGCGCCGACACCGCCTACATGCTGCGGAATTTCAACAGCCGCGTGCTGGAGTCGGCCGCCCCTGCGCTGTTCGATGCGCTCGCAAGCGATCCGGCATGGCGCGTTCGCGCCAATGCAGCGTACGCGCTGATGACGCTTCCCGAAAACGCGAATGCACCGGCCGCTTTCAGCAAGTGCGCAACCGACCGCGACGACCAGGTGCGCGCGGCTTGCGCCAAGGGCCTGAGTATCATCGCCAGGAAACGGCACGACTCCGACAAGAACGTGTTGTCCCTGCTCGTCACCGATCTTGGCGACAACTCCCGTTTGGTTCGCTACGGCGCAGCGACCGGGTTCGCGGAATTGGGATCGACCGATCCCTCTGTCATCCATGCGCTGGCTGCGCGCCTCGATGTCGAGCCCGACCCGTGGGTGCGCAGCGCGATCGCGCGGGCCATTGCGGCGTCGGGCCCCGCAGCCGAACCGGCGTTGCCGGCGTTGACGCGCGCCGTGCTCGATCCGTTGCCCTTGTACACCGCGGACAACGTGATCGCCGCCATGACCGTGATCGGCGCCCCCGCCGTGCCCACGCTCATCGCGACGATGGGTTATCGAGGACCGACTGGCGCGCGGTATCAGGATCGAGCGGCGAGCGCTGCGAAGACGGCCTTGCTGAAGCTCAAGGTACCGATGACCGGGGCCTTGATCGCCGCCCTCCAACACGGCCCGACCCGGCAACGCGAACTTGCAGCCGCCGTGCTCGGAGAAAAGGGCGCGGATGCGACTGCAGCGATCCCGACCCTCGCCGACGCGCTGAAGGATGACGACGCCGGCGTGCGGCGAGCCGCGACAACATCCCTTGGCCAATTGACGGCCTACGACACCGGCGCGCTGCTTCCGTTGCTCGGTGCATTGAACGATCCCGACTCCGGCGTACGCGAAGCGGCGGTCGCAGCGCTTCGCAACGGCTTGGGCGGTTCGTTCGTCGGCAACGAGCGTGCACTGGCCGCATCCAGGGCCGGCAAGCCCACGCCGAAGCCGCTGGACATATTGCCTCCCCCGCTTGTCGCGCAGACGGCCAAGGCACTCGGCGGTCGCCTTGGCGATTCCGACTTCACGGTCGCGGGGATCGCGGCGGAGGCCCTCGGTGAAATGGGCCCTCAGGCCGCGCCTGCACTGGGTTCGCTGAAAGCCGCTTTGCTTGCGCCACACGGCAACAACACCCGCGATGCCGCCGACGCACTGGTCGCGATGGGAGGCATCGGCGCACCTCTCTTGATCGAAGCAGTGCGCAAGGGCGCATCGCCCGCCGACCACAGCGGCGCGGGCATTCGTGATCGCGCCGCTTCCGGACTCGCCACGCTGGGTGAAAAAGGACAACTCGGCAGCTACAAGGGCGCAGCCGTTGCCGCGTTGATCGAAGGCCTTTCCGACCGACGCAGCGACGTGCGCAGCGACGTTGCCGGGGCGCTTGGCAGTTTGGGCCGATCGGGGGACGTCGCGTCGATGAAAACGACGGTCGTCGCGGCGCTCGAGGCCGCGATGGGTCGTGAGCACGAGGACGACGCCCGGCAAGCCATGCAATCGGCATTGCGAAATTGGGGGGTGGGTTCATGAAGCAATTCGGACGACACGCGAGCGCCGGCCTGATCATCGCGATCATCGCGGCGGCCGCGCTCGGGATGGCGTCGTGCTCCGGCCATGGCGCGGGCGACGGCAACAACAACGATTCCGGCAATGACGCGGCGAAGGCCACGCTGATCATTACCGCCTCGCTGGACGGTCGCGACGCGACCGCTGAAAGCGGCGGGATGATCTCCGATGCAGACGGCAACTTCGCCGGAGCGTTGGAGACCGGTTCCGACGGCCTCGGTGCAACCCTGGCGCCGGGCAAGTACAAAATCCTCGTCACCTATCAGGGGGACTACGAAGGCAACGTGCCGCCGATGCAGGTATTCGACGTCGAGCTCAGGGCCGGCCAGACGACCCGCAAGCAAGTCACGCTGGATAAAAATATTTCCATGTCCGCGCTGCAGTTCCTGCAGCAATTGACGCTGAAAGCGGCCACGCAGCAGGCCACGGGCAACGCCGGGCTGGGCGGCGCGCGTGCGGCCGACACGAGCCGCCTCGGGAAATTCGCGGCGTGTGCAGGTTTGCCCGATGATTACTTCGGCGATGCCGGCGACATCCCGTCGGACCAGTTGAACGCCAAACCCGAACTGCAATTCGCGACACCGCAATCCGTCGCCACGCCCTCGCCGCCGCATGCGACACCCATGCAGATGGCGTTCGACACGATGTGGGCACGCAGCCTCGACGCCGCGGCCACTGCCGATGCCGTCGAAACGACGATGACCGAGCTGCGCGTCGCGATCGTATGGGGCGACATGGACGGCGCCGGCAAACTCGTCGCGCGCTTGTCGGATCTGCTGTCGCGCATGGCCGCCGCGGGCAAGGCAAGTCGCCTTGCCGAGGCCAGACTGCTGCGCCTCGAAGTCGCGCCGCTGATGAAAAGCAACCCGCCGCCTGTCCTCGACATCGATGATCCCGTCGGCATGCAGCAGGCTTTCATCGCCTGGCAGCAAAAGGTCAAGCAGGACGGCCTGCCGCCCGAAACGGTGGCGAAGCTCAAGGGAGCCGGCTGGAGCGACAAGGACATCGCCGGCATGACCGCGAGCGCGATCCGGGCGCCGGCAGGGCAAGTCATGTCGCAAACCATCGTCGGCACCGCGATGGCGGTCGCGGCCATTCGTCGCGACGAACAAGGCGACGACAAGCGGGCCGCGGCAGCCGACGCCGAACTCGACATGTTGCGAAAGGGAGTAACGCGCTGTGGCTCACTCTGAACGCACACGACCCGCGCGCCCCGGTGCAGGCGCCGACCTGCGGAAATGGGCGCTCGGCGCAGGCATCTGTCTGGCCTTGCTGGCAGTGCAACCGGCGCGCACCCAGACTGCGAGTCAAATGCAGCAACGCACCACAGACACCGTCTACAAGCTCAGCTATCTCGCGGACATGGCCAAGCTGGCACAAGACCAAGCCTTGCAACAATGGATCAAACAGCAGATCGCCGAGGAGTTGCAGGAACTCCAATCACTGGAGTGGCAGTCCTACCACCGCTGCGAAGCGATGAAGAACCCGACAAAAGGCAACGACGGTGACATCTACAAATGGGCCGAAGAAGAAAAACACCGGAACGAAGCGATGCAGAATCTCTCCGACATTTCCAAAATATTCGGCGGCGTGCCGAGTGGAGCGGGTGCCATCATGTCGGCCACGACGGGTGAAGCCCATGGTGCCGCAAAGGACAAGATGATCGACATCGCCAAGGACTTGGCCGAAGGCAGCAGCCTCTCGGGGCTGTTCAACAAGCTCGGCCCGGCACTTGCCGCACTGGATGGAGGCGCCCAGCTCTACGACACCTGGCAGGCCGTGAAATTGGGCAGCGACGCGATCGATCAACGCAATGCCGCCGACGCGGCACTGACCGATTGCAAGAAGCCACCGGAACATCAGGCGTTGGCCCAGGGAACGCCCTACCTGCGTCCGTTCCCGCCGGGCTCGCCCCCGCAACCGCCGAACAACCCGCCGCCGCCTCAGCAACCCCATCCCAAGCCACCGACACCGCAAAAACCCATTCCGCTGGGACAATTCCTGCAGCAGGCCCTGAGTGCAAGCGGGTATGGCGGATGAGTCGATCCAGACGGCGCCGGCGATACGGGCGCGCCCGGCACTCATCGCGCTTGTTGCACTGAAACCGGGCGGCGTTCTGATCGCGGCCGTCGTGCTTGCCGTGCCATTGGCGATCGATCCATTCGGATTGCGGTCGTTCCTGCCCGTCAAGCAGGCGGCACTGCTTTTCGGCGCGGCGCTCATTGCGTTGATCGCGGCCGTCGGGTATGCCGGAACGGCATGGCGCGCGCGCATGCCGATGCGCCGATCCGCACCCTTTCACGAACCGCAGCATGCCGGTAGTGCATCGGGCACCTCGTGCGAAAATTCCACCCGCGCGCGGCTGCAGACGGATTCGCGGGTCGGCCTGTGCTTGATCGGCGCCCCACTCGCACTCTGGTTGTGGTCGCTCATCGTGGTCACACCGCATGCGCTCAATCCGGCGCTCCACCTGGGTTTTGGCTGGTCGGGCCTCTCTGCGCACCTGGTCATTTTTTTCGCGGCGCTGCTGTGCGCGCGAGCCGCACGCAACGCCGGCTCGCAGCGAAACTTCGAACGTCTGCTCGGCGCCGTCGCTGTCACCACGTTGGTGATGGCGGGTCATGCGTGCCTGCAGGCTGCAAACGTGGATCCCCTTGCCTGGATCGTCGGCAAGTCGGTCCAGGAATCCGGGCGCTGGCGGATATTCACGACCACCGGCAATCCTGACTGGACCGCGGAATATCTGGCCGCCGCGACGCCCATCGCGGTGTGGTGGTTTTCCCGGTTCACGCGCGGTGCTGCGTTGCTCTGGCTGCTGTTCGCCATCGCCATCTTGCCCACCGGCTCGCGGCTGGGTCTGGCTGCGCTGGTGGTCGGAGCCGCGATCCACACGTGGATGCGTCGGCGCGCGTGCAGCGAAGGATTCATTGCGCGAAGACGGATGCAAGTATTTTTCGCAGCCCTGATTGCGGCAGGATTGTTCGTTTATCTTCTGCGCGACCTGGGTTATGCGGAAGCCTTGCTGCGCTGGCGCGATTTTCATTCCGTACTCGGCCGTCTGCAGCTGTGGCAGGCATCGCTGCATCTGATCGTCGCGAGGCCACTTGATGGTTACGGCCTCGATCACTTTGCCCTGGTCCTACCCGACGGCCTGCGTGCCGTCGCGGCGCCGCTGGATCCAGTGACGCGCAGCCATATGCCCGACTTGTTGACCGCGCACGCGCACAACGACTTCCTCGAAATGGGCGTGGAGACGGGCATTCCCGGCGCGTTTGTGCTGCTTGCGCTGTTCGCACTGGGGTTATACGCCGCCACGAAACCATCGGCCGATCTGCAAGCGCCAAGCCATATCCGCGCTCCGTCAGCCACTCCCGCGCTCGGCGCTTCGCTTGGTGTTCTTTTCACGTTGGCCATGGCATCGGCTCCGCTGCACACGCCTGCAACGGCACTGCTGTTCTGGGTGGTGCTCGGGTGCCTTGCAGGGGCGACACCCGTGACGCTGCCCGATCTGTGGCGGCACACGCCAAGTTGTCTGAAGTGGCAGCGTGCCGGCGCCATTCTCGCGACCTGCGCGATGCTCACGGCCTTGGGATGGGCCGGTAATCGGACGCTCGTATTGCTGACCGAAAACCGGCAAGCGGCCGCGGCCGCCGCGATGGCGGCGGCAGGACAAACCCACGCAGCCGAGCTTGGCTATGAAGCTGCGTGGGGAGGCGCACCATGGGATCACGAAAGCGGCGTTGCGTTGGCATCGCTGTTGCTCGACAGCAACCGGCCCGCCGCAGCGTTGCGCGTACTGGACCAGATCGACACCTGGTCGCAAAGCCGGGAGAGTTGGCTGGTGCGCGCGCATGCCCTGCTGCGTCAGCACGATGTCGGTTCCGCACTGCAGGTGATGGAACATGCCACGTTTGCAGTGCCTGATTTTCTTCGCGCCGAAATGCTGCAGGCGCGTTTGGCGACACATCTGGGACGGATGTCGGAGGCGAACGCCGCTTACCGTCAGGTGCTGCTCTCGCCGCAGCGCTCGCCGCGCGCGCGACGAATCATGTTCGAGGCAGCGCAAGCGTTGGCCGGGAAAACACAGGAAACGCCCTGAAACAACCGACGCGTGCATTGACGCACGCATCCCGCGACAATTGAACGAATAACCAATGGAATCCCGGCTCGCGCCGGGGTGGTGGACGGACATGACTGGCCTGCAATCCAACTTCGAACAAATCCCGCTGCGCGAATACGCCGAGCGGGCGTATCTCGATTACTCGATGTACGTGGTGCTGGACCGCGCCCTGCCTTTCATCGGCGACGGATTGAAACCGGTGCAGCGCCGCATCGTGTACGCGATGAGCGAGCTGAGCCTCGCCGCCACGGCAAAACCGAAGAAATCCGCGCGCACCGTCGGTGACGTGATCGGCAAGTTCCATCCGCACGGCGACAGTTCGGTGTACGAGGCGATGGTGCTGATGGCGCAGCCGTTCTCGTACCGTTATCCGCTGATCGACGGGCAAGGCAATTTCGGTTCGTCGGACGATCCCAAAAGCTTCGCGGCGATGCGTTACACCGAATCGCGCCTCACGCCGATCGCCGAAATGCTGCTCAGCGAATTGCCGATGGGCACGGTCGACTGGGCGCCCAACTTCGACGGCACGCTCCAGGAACCGTCGTGGCTGCCGGCGCGGATGCCGCACGTGCTGCTGAATGGTTCGACCGGCATCGCGGTCGGCATGGCCACCGACATCCCGCCGCACAACCTGCGCGAAGTCGCTTCCGCCTGCATCCACCTGCTGGATGAGCCGTCCGCCAGCGTCGCGGAGCTTTGCGAACACATCAAGGCGCCGGACTTTCCGACTTCGGCGGAAATCATCACGCCACGCAGCGAGTTGATGGCCATGTACGCGACCGGCAACGGGTCGGTGCGCTGCCGCGCGGTGTACACCGAAGAACGTGGCAACGTCGTGCTGACCGCGCTGCCGCACCAGGTCTCGCCCGCGAAGATCATCGAGCAGATCGCGGCGCAAATGCGTGCCAAGAAGCTGCCGATGCTGGAGGACCTGCGCGACGAATCCGACCACGAGAATCCGGTGCGGCTGGTGCTGATCCCGCGCTCGAACCGCGTGGATAACGCGGCGATGATGCAGCACCTGTTCGCGACCACCGATCTCGAAAAGAGCTTCCGCATCAACCTCAACATGATCGGGCTGGACGGACGTCCGCAGGTCAAGACGCTCAAGCAGATCCTCGAGGAATGGCTGCGCTTCCGCAGCGACACGGTGACGCGGCGTCTGCAGCATCGCCTGGAAAAAGTCGAACGCCGCCTGCATCTGCTGGAAGGCCTGCGCATCGCTTTCCTCAACCTCGACGAAGTGATCCGGATCGTCCGCCATGAGGATGAGCCGAAGCCGGCGCTGATCGCGCGCTTCAAGCTTTCCGAGGAACAAGCCGACTACATCCTCGAAACCCGGCTGCGGCAACTCGCGCGGCTCGAGGAAATGAAGCTCAACGCGGAGCGCGATGCGCTGGAGGAGGAACGCGCGAAGATCGAGGTAACGCTGGGTTCCAAGGCACGTCTGAAGACGCTGATCAAGCAGGAACTGAAAGCCGACGCGGAAAAATACGGCGACGCACGCCGCTCGCCGCTGGTCGAACGCGCGGCCGCGCAGGCGCTGGACGAAAGCGCGCTGGTCGTGTCCGAACCGGTCACCGTGGTACTGAGCGAAAAAGGCTGGGCACGCGCGGCCAAGGGCCACGACGTCGATGCCACGGAGCTTTCCTACCGCGAAGGCGACAAGTACCTCGTCAGCGTGCGCGGCAAGAGTTCGCAACAGGCCGTATTCATTGATTCGACCGGCCGCAGCTATTCCACGGCGGCGCATACCCTGCCCTCGGCGCGCGGCAACGGCGAACCGCTGACCGGCCGCTTCACGCCCCCGGCCGGCGCACGTTTCGACGCGGTCGCGATCGGCGACAACGCCACCAGGTTGATCCTCGCGACCGATGCCGGCTACGGATTCCTGGCGCGCTTCGAAGGCCTGCTCGCCAACAAGAAAGCCGGCAAGCAGGTCATCAACATGGACGACGACGCGCGCGTGCTCGCACCCGCGTACGTCAACGATCCGGCGCGTGATCGCATCGTCGCGGTGACGACCGAAGGGCATCTGCTGATGTTCTCGGTGGCCGACCTGCCGGAACTCGATCGCGGCCGCGGCAACAGGCTGATCGAGATTCCCAAGGCCAAACTGCAATCGGGCGAAGAACGCGTCGCCGGCACCGCGGTGGTGGCGGAAGGTTCGGGCAAAGTCACGCTTTACGCAGGCCAACGCAAGCTGATCCTGAAGTGGGCCGACCTCGTGGAATACGGCGGCAACCGCGCGCAACGCGGCGGATTGTTGCCGCGCGGGTTGCGCCGGGTGGATCGGATCGAAACGACGGGCTGACACGGGAACTCGCGCCGCATTGCGGACTCCAATCGTGTGCACGCCCGTCAGCCCTTGCGCGTTTTGATGTTCACCGGAATTTCGCCATGAATATGATCCGCAACGCCGCGATGCTCACCGCCTGTTTCATGGCCGGCGCGGCGTCCGCCCAGACCGCGAAGCCTCCGCTGAACCTGCAACTGCCGCCCAGCGACATGCCCGTCGCCGCGAGCACCGCCGCAAGCCATCCGGCCAACAAGCCCGTAATCGACCGCTACGGCAACCCGGTCAGCCCGCCGGGCGTGTATTACGGCGACCACAGCGGTCCTACGGCTCCGACCGGCGACGAACGCGTCGCGGCGCAACGCTGCGATGACGCCACCTACAACCAGACGCAGATGCACGGCAGCGCCAGCATGGGCGTGATGGGCGGCAACCACGTGAGCGGCAACTACGAGGCCGCCACCATCAACATGACCAAGAACCTCGGCGACTGCGAACATCCATCCGGCAGCGTCGGTTTGTCGATCCGTGTGGGCCAAAGCCGGTTCGGCGGCCGCCACTGGTAATCCCGATCGCTTGCGCGGCGAGACATCGCCCGCATCCCCGCGCTAAGCTTCGCCATCGTGCCGCCACGATCGGCACGGGGAATGCGCAATGCACGGCGAATACAAGATGCCCGGCGGCAAGCTGGTGGTGGCGGACCTCGAAGTACGCAACGGCAAACTGACCCGCGTGCGGATCAGTGGTGATTTTTTCCTGGAACCCGATTCCGCGCTCACGCTGATCGACGTGGCGCTGGAAGGCTTGCCTGCCGACGCCGGCAACGTGCGTCACGCCGAAGTGCTGAAAGCCGCGCTGGGGCCGAGCGTGCGCATGTACGGTGTCTCGCCCGAAGCGATCGCGGTGGCGGTGCAGCGCGCGCTGGAATCACCATTGTGAAACGCACCGACTGGGGCGACTACAAGTGGCGGCTGGTGCACACCGCGCCGCAACCGCCCGCGTTGCACATGGCGCTGGACGAGGTGCTGACCGACGAAGTTGCGGCGCGCCGCCGGCCGCCCACCTTGCGCGTGTGGGAATGGTCGGCATCGTGCGTCGTCATCGGGCGCTTCCAGTCGCTGCGCAACGAAGTGGATGCCGTCGCCGCGGAACGGCACGGCATCGAAGTCGTGCGCCGCATCAGTGGCGGCGGCGCGATGTTCATCGAGCCGGGCAATACCATTACCTATTCGCTGTACGTGCCGGAATCGCTGGTCGTCGGGATGAGCTTCCAGGAATCCTACGAATTCATGGACGCGTGGGTCATCGAAGCGTTGCAGGGACTCGGCATCGACGCGTGGTACCAGCCGCTCAACGATATCGCCTCGCCAGCCGGCAAGATCGCAGGCGCCGCACAAACCCGCCGCGGCGGCGCGGTGCTGCACCACGTCACCATGGCGTATGACATCGACACCAGCAAGATGCTCGACGTGTTGCGCATCGGTCGCGAGAAGCTGTCCGACAAGGCGACGCAGAGCGCGGCCAAGCGTGTCGATCCGCTTCGCAGCCAGACCGGATTGCCCCGCGCGGAAATCGTCGAGCGCATGATCGCCACCTTTCGCAGCTTGCACGGGCTGGGGTTCGGCAAACTGGAAGAGGCGGAACTCGAACGCGCACAAGCGCTTGCCGCATCCAAGTTCTCGACGGAAGCCTGGACGGGCATCGTGCCATAAGTGTGCGATCATCCCTGAGCGCGCGCCGCGGGATGGCCGAATAGCCGGCGCCACCCCAAGTTGTGAGAGTCCACCATGGCCTTCCATGGCCCGACTTTTCACAACAGCCAGCTCCGCCGGTTGGCGCGCACCGCCCCAGCCCTCACAATGCCGCGGCCATCAAAGGAACTCCCATGCGCTGGTTTCGACGCATCGCCCTCGCGCTGATTGTGATCGTGGTGATCGTGCTGGCAATCGGCTGGCGGCTGCTCGCCGGCAGCCGCCCGCAGACCAACGGCAATGTCACACTGAAGGGACTGTCCGCACCGGTGACCATCGTGCGCGACGCCGATGGCATTCCCACCATTACCGCGCAAAGCCGCCGCGATCTCGCCTTCGCGATCGGTTACGTGCACGGGCAGGAACGTTTCTTCCAGATGGATTTGCAGCGCCGTGTGGCCGCGGGCGAGCTGGCCGCGCTGGTCGGGCCGAAAGCCCTGCCCGTCGACGAAAAACACCGCCTGCATCGTTTTCGCGCGCTGGCGGAACAAGAACTCGCGCTGATGAACCCGAGCCAGCGCAAGTTCATGGCCGCCTATACGGCCGGCGTCAATGCCGGGTTGACGCATCTTTCCGTGCGTCCCTGGCAATACCTGCTGCTGGACACGAAACCGCAATCGTGGACTGATGCGGACACCGTCCTGACCATCGACACGATGTTCTTCGACCTCAACCAGGACGGCGACAACCCGCGCGAACTGGACATTGCGCGCATGCGCGCGGTGCTGCCGAGAGCGATGGCGGATTTCCTGCTGTCGCCCTCGCCGCGCTGGGAAGCGCCAATGCGGGGCGGCGCCACCCAACCGATTCCGCCACCTGCCGCGTCGGTGTTTGACCTGCGCGGTTCGGCGACGCGAAAAGTCGCGTTCACGCGCGGCGCTCGCGCCGTCGCACTGACCGACCGGGCCAACACCGGCATCGGCAGCAATGGTTTCGCAGTAAACGGCACACTCACGGGCACCGGCGGCGCGGCGCTGCTCGCCAACGACCCGCACCTGGGGCTGCGCGTCCCGAACATCTGGTACCGCGCGCAGCTGCGCTACCCCGATCCGGCCAATCCGCAACGCATGATCGATCTGAATGGCGTCACGCTGCCCGGCGCGCCTGCGCTGGTGATCGGCAGCAACGGCCACATCGCGTGGGGCTTCACCAACAGTTCGGGCGACTGGATGGACTGGGCGCGCGTGATCCGCAATCCAGAAGATCCTTCACAATACAAGACGCCGAATGGCTGGGCCACGATCGCCAGACACGACGAAACCATCCACGTGAAAGGTGCGCCGGATGCGCACGTCACCGTCGAGGACACGATCTGGGGCCCGATCATGGGCAAGGACACCGACGGCACGCCACTGGCGCTGGCGTGGATCGCGCAAGATCCGCGTGCTGTCAATCTCAATCTGATGAAACTGGAAACGGCGGCCTCGGTGGACCGGGCGCTGGCGCTGGCGCCGACCATCGGCATTCCGCCGCAGAATCTGGTGGTCGCGGATGCGCAGGGAAACATCGGGTGGAGCATCGCCGGCAGCGTGATCCCGGTGCGCGAGGGTTTCGATCCTTCCGTACCGGCCGACTGGTCGAAGCCCGGCACGGGCTGGGTTGGCTACGCCGCAGCCGCACAGTACCCACGCATCGAGAACCCGGTCGATTCACGCATCTGGACCGCCAACCAGCGCATCGTTTCGGGCGACGCGCTGGCCCTGATCGGCGACGGCGGCTACGACTTGGGAGCACGCGCGCAACAGATCCGCGACGACTTGACCACCCGCGCCGGTGTGCGCGCGCGCGATGATTTCATCCCGAGCACCATGCTGGACATCCAGCTCGACAACCGCGCTCTGTTCCTGGCGCGCTGGCAGAAGCTGCTGCTCGGCGTGCTGGACGCAACCCGTGATCCGAAGTTGATGGCGCTCAAACCTTTGGTGCAGGACTGGCAGGCACGCGCCGCCACCGGCAGCGTCGGCTATCGCATCGTGCGGATGTTCCGCGAGAAGACGCGCGAAAACGTACTGGCGCCCTTCACTGCACGCGCCACGGAAAAATGGGACGATTTCAAATGGCCATCGCCCCAGGTCGGCGAGTACGCGGTGTGGACGCTCATTACGCAAAAGCCCGCGTGGCTGCTCGATCCGAAATACAAGGATTGGAACACGTTGCTAGTCGATTCCGCCAAGGCAGTTGCAGTGGAATTGGCGGCATTGCCCGGGCCACTGGCGGACAAGAGCTGGGGCAAGCACAACACCGCGCAGATCGACAACCCGCTGTCGGTGGCGTTGCCGGCATGGCTGGCGCGATTCTTCGACATGCCACATGACGAATTGGCGGGCGACAACAACATGCCGCGCGTGCTGCATCCTGCATTCGGCGCGTCCATGCGCCTGGACGTGCAGCCCGGCGATGAGGCGCACGGCATCCTGGAGATGCCGGCCGGACAATCCGACAATCCGCTCTCGCCGTGGTTCGGCAAGGGTCACGAGGCATGGGTGCGCGGCAAACCGACACCGCTGCTGCCCGGCCCCGCGAAATATCGCCTGACGCTGCTGCCGGCTGGTTGAAATAGAGTCGCTTGGGAACCTGTGAAGAACCGTTGCGACTGAATCGTCAGGGATTGTCGATCTGGAAGCCGCTAGCGGCCCGAAGGGCGGGCCACATGGATGTGGCGAATAGCACAGCAGGTTGTTCACAGGCGCCGCCGCTTGCGTGGCCGCATGCAAACCGGCGACCATCACCGCATGATCTTTCGAAACTTCCCCCTCGGCCCGCGCGGACACATTGCGTGGAGTCTGGCGGCGCTGTTCGCCATCGTGCTGCTGCCCGCCGCTTGCACGCAAGCGTCGCACGGCATCTCCAGCCACGACGTGGCGTTCGACAACATCCACTATCGCGTGGTGAGCATCGATACGGCCAAGGCGGACTTGAGCCTGCATTGGCGCGCCCCCGCCACCGGCAAGCCATTCGCCAGCATCCATGCGCTGCAGCAGTGGGGCGCGGCACGCGGGCGCCAGTTGCTGTTCGCCGCCAACGCCGGCATCTACGATGCGCAGGGTGAACCGCTGGGTCTTTACGTCGAAAGCGGCAAGGCCCTGAAACCGTTGAACACCGCGCACGGCAACCCGGCTTCGGGCAACTTCTCGTTGCTGCCGAACGGCGTATTCGCCATCGATGCCAATGGCCATGCATCGGTGCGAACCACCGCCGATTTCGCCGCCGCGCACGCGCAACCGCGCTGGGCCACGCAGTCCGGCCCCATGCTGGTGATCGACGGCAAGATCAATCCGAATTTCGATGTCGGTTCCGACAGCACCAAATGGCGCAGCGGTGTGTGCGCGCCCAAGCCGGATGAAGTCGTGTTCGCCGTCACCACCGCGCCCGTGAACTTCCACGAGTTCGCGCGGCTGTTCCGCGACAAGCTCGGTTGCCGCAACGCACTGTTCCTCGACGGTACCCTCTCGCAGATCTACGTGGACGGCGACTATTACGGCGCACCCGCGTTCATGGTGAAACCGTACGCCGGCATGTTCGCCGTGTTCGCGACAGCGGACCGCGATTAACGAATCCCCTTGAAGCCGGTTCGGCTTCCGAATCAAAGCCGCTGGGCAGGAACCGGGGTTCGCCCAGTCGGCTGCCTCGCGCGCTTGCCGCACCCTGTCCTACAGGCTTTTCACATATCCATATGCATTTACGCCGCCGTGCTGGTTACGCTCGCGCCGCGATCTGCGCCCGCGCCGATCGATTCGGCCGCCGCGAAGGGTGGCACGCCAACAGGGGAACAACATGCGCTTGAAATCACCGACCACCGCGCCATCGCTGGCGCTGAAGGACATCCATGGAAGATCCGTTGTGATTGGCGGCGCGAATGGCCGCCGCACACTGCTGTGCTTTTTCCGGGACGCCGCTTGCCCGTTCTGCAACTTCCGCATCTACGAACTGACCCACCATCACGCCGGCCTGGCGGCACTGGGTTTGGACATCGTCGCGGTATTCACCTCGACGTCCGAGGAAGTGCGACGTTTCGTTGCGCGCAAACCGCGGCCCTTCGTCATGATCGCCGACCCGACTTCCAGCGCACATGAAGCGTATGGCATCGAGCGCTCGTTCTGGCGCAAGTGGAAAGGTGTGTTCACCCGCATCCCGACGCTGCTGAAAGGATTGCGCATCGTCGGGCTGGCCGGCCTCAACACCACCAACCTGATGCCCGCCGATTTCCTGATCGATGAAGACGGCAACATTGCAGAGGCGTATTACGGTGGCGACGCCGGCGACCGCATCCCGTTCGAGCGCGTCGAGCTGTTTCTTGCGAAAGGGTTGCTCAAGCGCGCGAAAGTCGCGGCCTGAAACGGGTCATCCTACGAGCAACCGCTGGGCGATGGCGAAATGGATCGCAGGCAGGCGTTCGAGGTCATCCAGCGCAACGTGTTCGTCGATCTTGTGGATCGACGCATTGACCGGACCGATCTCGACGACCTCCGCACCGAGCGGGGCGATGAAACGTCCATCCGACGTACCGCCGCCGGTGCTGGGTTCGGGGTCGACGCCACACAACTCGCGGCAAACCTCAATCACCGCTTCGCGCAATCTTCCACCCTCGGGCGAATGGAAGGATTCGCCGGAAAGATTCCATTCAATCGCGCAATCCAGATCATGCTTTTTCAATATCGCTTCGGTGCGCTCGCGCAGTGAAGCCGCGCTGCTCGCCGTGCCGAAGCGAAAATTTGCGTCGACCATCACGCTGCCCGGAATCACGTTGAACGCACCGGTGCCGCCGTGGATGTTGGAAACCTGGAATGTCGTCGGCGGGAAATCCCTGTTGCCATCGTCCCAGCGCGCAGCGGCAAGTTCGGCCAGCGCGGGCGCGGCACCGTGGATGGGATTTTTTGCAAGATCGGGATAGGCGACGTGGCCCTGGATGCCATGCACCGTCAACCGGAACGACAGCGACCCGCGCCGGCCGACGCGAATCAGGTCGCCCAGTTTTTCCTTCGATGATGGCTCGCCCACCACGCACCAGTCGATGCGCTGGCCGGTCTCGCGAAAATGTTGCGCGACCCGGCGCACGCCATCGAGGTTGACCGGGCCTTCCTCATCGCTGGTCAACAGCAGTGCGACGGTTCCCGGATGATCCGGATGCGCGGCGACGAATTGCTCCAGCGCGACCACCATCGCGGCGACGCCCGATTTCATGTCGGCTGCGCCGCGGCCGTACAACTTGCCGTCGCGCACCGTGGGCTCGAATGGCGGCGAGGCCCAATCCGCTTCCGGCCCGCTCGGTACGACATCGATGTGTCCCAGGAACGCGAGCACCGGACCGCCCTGCCCGTGCGTCGCCCACAGGTTGGCGACCACGCCGTAACGCAGGTGTTCGCAATGGATTCCGGCCCGCTGCAATCGCGCCTCGATCAATGCCATGCAACCCGCGTCATCCGGCGTCAACGAGCGGCGACGGATCAGCTCGCAGGTGAGATCGAAGACTTCGGACATGGCGCGCAGCATAGCAACGCGCGGATCAACTCGTGATCACGGTGCCAAGCACGTGTCCCACGCCGAACGTGATGGCCGCCGCCGCGCTGGTGATCGCCAACTGGCGCGCAATCGAGAACGCGAGATTGCGCCCGGTGAACAGCGAGGTGCCGACAGCGATCAGGCACAGCCCCAAAAACGTGGCGCCCATGCTGGCGAACATGGCTGCGTGGCCGCCGAGGAAAAAATACGGCGCCACCGGGAAGATCGCGCCGAAGGCGAAGAAACAGAACGAGGAAATGGCCGCGCTCCAGGCCGAACCGCCAAGTTCCGACGGATCGACGCCCAGGTCTTCGCGCACCACCGTATCCAGCGCGGTACGCGGCGTTTCGGCCAGATGCTCGGCAAGATGCTCGGCCTTGGCGCGGCCAAGTCCCTTGTCGCGATAGATGCCCGCGATGTGGCGCACACCTTCCTCCGGCGCGACTGCCAGCCGCTCGGCGCGCTCGGTGATCTGCGCCTGGTAGAACTCGCGCGAACTGTTCACCGACAACCACTCGCCCAGCGCCATCGAACACGCGCCCGCGACCAGCCCTGCAAGACCCGCGAGCAGCACCGCGTGATTGCCGGTGGCGGCACCGGCCATGCCCATCACCAGGCTGACGTTGGACACCAATCCGTCGTTCGCACCCAGCACCGAAGCGCGCAAGGTATTGCCGCCCGCGGCGCGATGCCGATGCGCGCGTGCGCGACCGTCAGCCGGTACGAAATGGTCGCGATGGCCCGCGCGATCGACCGGCGTTTCCAGGTGATCGGCGTGCTCCAGCCGCACCACGGTCGGCATCACGAAACCGGTGCCGAACCACTTCGCCAATGCGCCCAGCACGCGCACGCGCGTGCGCGGATGCAGTGCAGGGATTTCGACACCAACATCACGCAGACGCGATTCCCAGAACGCCGCGTTGCCGCGTTCGCCTTCCGCGATGCGCCGATAGGCGTGTGCAAGACGTGGATCGGAGGCGACCGCGGCAAGGCGCGTGTACAACGCCTCGTTGTCGCGTTCGACGCGAAGGTTCTTGAGATAGCGGCGGACGTGCGGCTCGTTCACGCGGGTCTCATTTGCCGAACAATTTCTTGAAAGTGTTGTCGCTGAAGCCGACGCTGACGCGACCTTCGTCAACCATGACCGGCCGCTTGATCAGCGCGGGATACTCTTTCAGCAGCAAGGTCCATTCCGGATCGCTGGCAGGATTCTTGCGCTGCGGCAACAGGTTGCGCCATGTTGTTGATGCCCTGTTGACCAGTTTTTCCCAGCCGCCGAGTTGCCTCGCCCACTCCTTCAGCGCCGTCGCAGGAACCGGATTCGCGCGGTAGTCGACGAAGGTGTATTCGACGCCGAAACGATCCAGCCAGTTGCGCGCCTTCCGGCAAGTGTCGCAGGTGGAAAGACCGTAAAGCACGACGCTCATTCGCCGCCCCGCAGCAATTCGTTGATGGATGTCTTGGCACGTGTCTTCTCATCCACGCGCTTCACGATGATCGCGGCGTACAGGCTGTGCGAGCCATCCGCGGCTGGCAACGTGCCCGATACCACCACGCTGCCGGCCGGCACGCGCCCGTAGGTGATCGTCTTGTTGGCGCGATCATAGATGCGGGTGGATTGACCGAGGTACACACCCATCCCGAGCACGCTGCCGTGCTCGACGACCACCCCTTCCACCACTTCCGAACGCGCGCCGATGAAGCAGTCGTCTTCGATGATCGTGGGGCCGGCCTGCAACGGTTCCAGCACGCCGCCGATCCCGACGCCCCCGGAAAGATGCACGCGCGCGCCTATCTGCGCGCAGGATCCGACCGTGGCCCAGGTATCGACCATCGCCCCCGGCCCGACGTGCGCGCCGATGTTGACGTAGCTCGGCATCAACACGGCGTCTTTTCCTACGAACGCGCCACGGCGCACCAGCGCACCCGGCACCACGCGCGCACCGGCATTGCGGAATGCCGCTTCGTCGGCGCCGGCGAAGCGCAACGGCACCTTGTCGAACGCGGCCATCGGGCCGCCATCCATCATCCGCACGTCGTGTGCGCGGAAGTACAGCAGGATCGCGCGCTTCACCCATTGATTGACGCGCCAACCGCCCTGCCCGTCAGGCCCGGCCACACGCAGGCTGCCCGCCTCGAGCGCATCCATGACCTGGTCGAGCGGGGTGCGCAACGCGTTTGCGTCAGCCGCACCAAGCACGGCGCGCCTTTCCCACGCGGCGTCGATCAATCCTTCCAGTTCATGCATGCCGAATTTCCAATAGCCAGCGGCCTCTGAAGAATCGTCGCGAGCGAAGGCAGATTGCGTGACGCCGACCAAATCGGCATGGATTGCCGATTTGAACACCGCAGGCGGCCCGCAGGGCGAGCCACATGGATGTGGCGAGTCAGCGCAGCAAGCGGAGCGTACACGACAGTAGGTGAGCATTGCGAGCACCGCCGCCGCGCAAGCTGCCAAGCGCAGCAGGTTATTCTGAGGCCGCCGCCATGCTGTCCGGTGAGAGCCGCCGCTGCAACGCTTCACGCAGCGACTGCTGCTGCGCTTCGTCCATCGGCGCGTCATGACTGTCGCTCAATTCGAAAAAGTCTTCCACCTGGTCGCCAAAGGTCGCGACGCGCGCGTCGTGCACGCGCACCCGGGCATCAAGGAAAGCCTGCGCGATGGCGACCAGCAGCCCGGGTCGATCGCTGCAGACCAGGGCGAGACGGGTCAATGGTTGTCCGTCACCACCATGGAAGTCGATCCGCGGCGGTCGTTGGAAATGGCGCAACCGGCGCGTCAGCCCGCGATGTGCCGGCTGCGTGCGCAGCACCGGTGCGCCGAGCACGCGCTCCAGCGCGCCCTGCAATTCGGTGGCGCGCTCCGCGGACACCGGCGCCTGCGAACCGGATTCCAGCACCGTGAAAGTATCCAGTGCGTGTCCATCGCGGGAAGACATCGCGCGCGCCGCGACAACGTCCAGCCGCAAGCGGTCGAGCGTCGCCGCCACGGCAGCGAACACGCCGTCGCGATCGGGTGTGCACACGAACAACTCGGTGCCGCCGCGCACGTCGGGCGGGCGCACCGCGACCACCGTCGGGGCGCCGCCCGAATCGAGCAACGCGGTCACCTGCCACGCCAGTGATTCCGCTCGCTGACGCAGGAGCGCGGAATCGGGGAAGGCGCGAAGGATGGCCTCCGCCGCAGCTCGACCCACGCCATTTTCAACGACCAGCGCCAGCGTGCGTTCGCGCACTTCGCGCACGCGCACCTCGGCGCGCGCCGGACGTTCGAGATCGCGCCGCAATACATAGCGCGCCGACACGTACAAATCCGCAAGCAGCCGGTCCTTCCACGAATTCCACAGCTTCGGACTGGTGCCGGTAATGTCGGCGATCGTCAGCAGGTACAGCATGTCCAATCGATCCCAGTCGCCGACCTGCACCGCGAAGCGATGCACGACTTCCGGATCCGCAATGTCCTGACGCTGCGCGGTCACGCTCATCAACAGATGCCAGCGCACCAGCCACGCGACTTCGTCGGTATCGTCTTCGCCGAGACCCAGGCTGCGGCAGAACGCGCGTGCCTCGGTTTCGCCGAGCACCGAATGATCCCCACCGCGACCCTTGGCGATGTCGTGGAACAGCCCCGCGAGCAGCAAGATTTCCGGCTTGGCCAGCCGCGCGAACGCGTCACACGCCAGCGGCAGCGCGGCACGCGTTTCCGGCGACGCATAGCGCGCGATGTTGCGCAGCACGCGCAGCGTGTGTTCGTCAACCGTGTAAACGTGGAACAGGTCGTACTGCATGCGTCCGACGACGCGTGCGAACGAAGGCAGGATCGCGGCCAGCACACCGTGCCGATTCAGCGCTGCCAGCACGCGTACCGCGCCCGCACCACGCCGCAGCAACTCCAGGAATGCTGCAAGCACGGCAGGATCACGCGACAGCATGGTGCCATGGGCCACCAGCGCATGCTCCACCGCCCGCATCGTGGCAGCGGTGATGCCCGCGCAGTCCTCGACGTCGTAGCGCTTGACGAATACCTCGATCAAGCCTTCGGGTGCCGCCAGCAACCATCCGGAATCGCGCAGCTCGAGGCGCCTGCCGCGCATCACGAAGTTCGCGTCGAGATCGATCGGCGCCGGCAACGGATGCAGGTGTTCCTGCAACCGTTCCAGCAACTGCGTCAACAGGCGTTCGGCCGCCCCGGCGGCACGAAAATAATCCTGCATGAAACGTTCGATCGCGTCATTGCCGGCGGTATTGACGTCCTCGTAGCCCAGCCTTGCCGACAACGCGCGCTGCCAGTCGAACAGCAATCGCTCTTCGGCGCGGCCTGCTTCCAGGTGCAGGCCGTAGCGGATGCGACGCAAGACTGCGCGGGCGTCGCGCAGCGCGTCGCGTTCGCTGGCCTCCAGCAGGCGGGCAGCCACCAAGCCATCAAGATCATCGACACCGATCAAGCGCTTGCCGAGCCAGCGGATCAGATCGAGGTTGCGCAGGCCACCGGGCCCGTCCTTCAGATCGGGTTCGAGGTTGTGGGTCGTGTCGTCGAAGCGCGCATGTCGCCGCGCACGTTCATCGAGCTTGGCGGCAAGATATGCATCGGGCGGCCACAGCGCGGGATCGTCGATGAGGGCGCGCAACGCCTGCACGAAGCGTTCGGCGCCGGCCAGGCGGCGCGCGTCCAGCAAGCTGGTGAACACACTTACGTCAGCCGCCGCGAGTTCACGACATTGCGCAAGCGTGCGCACGGCTTGCCCCGGCTTCAGGCCGACGTCCCACAGGCAACCGAAGAACGCCTCCAGTGCACGCATCAGCGCGGGTTCCGGATCGGGATCGTGCAACACCAGCAGGTCGATGTCGGAAAACGGAAACAGCACGCCATGCCCGAAGCCACCGACTGCGAACAGTGCGGCGTCATCGGTCTCGCCGACGCAAGCCGACCAGACATGCGCGCAGACCGCACCCACGACATCCGCACGGGCATGCGCCAGCAACCCGGCATCGGCGCCCTGCCGGAACGCCGTCGTCAAGGCACGCGCGTGATCGTCCAGAAGCTGCCGCAACGCGGCGCGTGCATCACGCGACACGCCCGCGCGCGGCAGAGCCGGTGGCAGGCGCGGCACGGGTATGCCGATCAGAGAATCCACGGGGACGTTCATTTGGCCGAACCAGGAATGACGCCCATCCGATTATCACCGGTCACGCCATGGGATTTCTTCCCCCTTCGGAACGAAGGGCGGAGCGCAGCGAACGCGCGCGCAGCGCGACGAGGAGGATGGCTTTTCGTCTGCAGTGCCCATCCCCCCGCGCGCCTTCGGCGCGCGCCCCCCTTCCGCTGGAAGGGGGTGGACGTCCGCCTCGTTACCCGTCGGGCCACGCCGTCAGCACTTCGTACCCGTCATCGGTGACCGCGACGGTGTGTTCCCACTGCGCCGACAGCGAATGATCCTTGGTGACGACCGTCCAGCCGTCCGGCATCTGGCGGGTGTTGCGCTTGCCGGCATTGATCATGGGTTCGACCGTAAACGTCATGCCCTTTTCCAGCCGCATGCCCTCACCCCCTCGGCCGTAATGCAGCACTTGCGGTTCGTCGTGGTAGATGCGGCCGATGCCGTGCCCACAGTATTCGCGCACCACGGAGTAACCGGCGGCTTCCGCGTGCTGCTGGATCGCGTGGCCGATGTCGCCCAACGTCGCGCCGGGCTTGACCTGTTTGATGCCCAGCATCATCGCCTCGTACGTAGTGTCGACCAGGCGTTTGGCCAGCACCGACGGTTCGCCCACGAAATACATGCGCGATGTGTCGCCGTGCCAGCCGTCCTTGATCACGGTGACATCGCAGTTGATGATGTCGCCTTCCTTGAGCACCTTGCCGGGGCTGGGGATGCCGTGGCAGATCACGTGGTTGACCGACGTGCACAGCGTCTTCGGAAAGCCGCGATAGCCGACGTTGGCCGGAATCGCGTGCTGCACGTTGACGATATGGTCGTAGGCGATCTGGTCGATCTGCTCGGTGGTGACGCCGGGCTTGATATGGTCCTTCAGCAGGGCCAGCACCTCGGCCGCGAGCCGGCCGGCAACGCGCATGCCTTCGAGTTCTTCGGGGGTTTTCGGGATGACGGGCATAGGCTTGAACGGGTCCGGATTCAGCGGCGCGCCGGACGACGACGCCATGGCACGGAACCATCGACGAGCCGGGCGCGTCCGCTGGAATGAGGGACAATTATCCATCATCCACGCCCGGCCTGCAGCGCCTGTTGCCGCCGGCACCGTCCTTGCGTACAATTGCGCAGCTCTGCCAAGGCAAAGCCGCCCACGTCGGGCGTCACCGGCGAATCCACACGCAGGTCAGAAACCGGCTCCGGGGTCCTTCGCAAGAAGGTCGTTGCCGCGGGACCTGCGGAAGCCCAACCCCGGAACCTGTCGCGCCCTCCCCGTCCCTGGACGGCCGCGCACTTCGTGCAAACGAAGCAGGTTCCCACATCGGAGTTCAGAACCATGCCTCAAGTCACCATGCGTCAGATGCTGGAAGCCGGCGTGCATTTCGGCCACCAGACGCGCTACTGGAACCCCAAGATGGCGCCGTACATCTTCGGCGCGCGCGGCAAGATCCACATCATCAATCTCGAAGCGACGGTACCGAAATTCACCGACGCGATGAATTACCTGTCAGGCCTGGCGCAGAAGCGCCGCACCGTGCTGTTCGTCGGCACCAAGCGCTCTGCGCGCGAAGCGATCGGTGAAGAAGCGCAGCGCTGCGGGATGCCTTACGTCAACGCGCGCTGGCTGGGCGGCATGCTGACCAATTTCCGCACCGTCAAGCAGTCGGTCGCGCGCCTCAAGGAACTCGAATCCGCCGAGACCGACGGCACCTTCGACAAGCTGGTCAAGCACGAAGTGCTGTCGCTGCGCCGCGAGCGCGACAAGCTCGAAAAGTCCTTGGGCGGCATCAAGGACATGAAGCACCTGCCGGACGCGTTGTTCGTGATCGACATCGGCCACGAAAACATTGCGGTGCTCGAAGCCAGGAAGCTCGGCATCCCGGTGGTCGCGGTGGTCGACACCAACTACGATCCCACGCTGGTCGAGTACGCCATTCCGGGCAACGATGACGCGATCCGCGCGGTGCAGTTGTACGCGCGCGCTGCCGCCGATGCCGTGCTGGAAGGCAAGGCCGCCGCACCGATCCAGGCGCGCGGTGACGACAACGAGTTTATCGAGCTCGACGCCGAGGGCAACCCGGTTGCCAAGGACGACGAAGGCCGCAAGCCCAGTCGCCGCCCCGCGCCGAAGAAAGCCTCGCCAAAACCCGCTGCCCACGTCGCGAACGTGCCGCCGCCGGGCAACGACGACAAGGCCGGTCTCGCCCGCGCCGAAGCCGAAGTTGCCGAGAACGAGGCCACGGACGAAGACGCGGCGCAGTAAGCACAGCTTTGCAGCAGCTTTTCCCTTCTCCCTCCGGGAGAAGGTGGCCCGCAGGGCCGGATGAGGGTTCGGTTCTCGCATTGATGGGTCAAGCAAGATTCCATTTCTTGCGCCAATCGCACCCTCACCCCTGCCCCTCTCCCAATGGGAGAGGGGTCCAAGCCGCCAAGCCGCGGCTCCTTTTCGATACTGCAGAGGTAATCCATGGAAATCACCGCCGCGATGGTCAAGGAACTGCGCGAGCGCTCCGGCGCCGGCATGATGGAATGCAAGAAGGCGCTCACCCAGAACAACGGCGACATCGATGCGTCGATCGAATGGCTGCGCAAGCAGGGCCTCGCCAAGGCCGACAAGAAGGCCGACCGCGTGGCTGCCGAAGGCCGCATCGCGTTGGCGCAGGACGGCGGCAACGGCGTGCTGGTCGAGATCAATTCGGAAACCGACTTCGTCGCCAAGGACGAGAACTTCCTGAAGTTCACGGATGAAGTGGCGCAGACCGCGCTCAAGAGCGGCGCGAAAGACGCCGAATCGCTGAAAACCGCCAAGACGTCCCACGGCCCGACGGTCGAGGAAGGCCGCCAGTGGCTGGTCGCCAAGGTCGGCGAAAACGTCCAGGTGCGTCGCCTGGTGCGCACCGACAACGCCCCGGTGCTCGGTGCCTACGTGCACGGCGGCCGCATCGGCGTGCTGGTCGCGCTGGAAGGCGGCGATGCGGAACTGGCGCGCAGCATCGCGATGCACATCGCCGCGATGAACCCGCAATACGTCGCTCCGGAAAACGTGCCGGCCGAGTTCGTCGCCAAGGAAAAGGAAATCTCGCTGGCGCAGATGAGCGACAAGGACAAGCAGAAGCCCGCCGAGATCCAGGAAAAGATGATCGCCGGCAAGATCAAGAAGACCTTGAACGAAATCTCGTTGACCGGCCAGCCGTTCGTGCTGGACACCAACGTCACCGTCGGCGATGCGCTGGCGAAAGCCAAGGCCAAGGTGCTGACGTTCCACCGCATCGCGGTCGGCGAAGGCATCGAGAAGGTGGTCGAAGATTACGCGGCGGAAGTGATGAAGCAGGCCGGGCTGGCTTGATTGTGCGATCGTCACTGATCGCTGCTACGCATAGGAACCTTCCTCGTGGATTTCACCGAGGCCATGGAACATCAGAACGGCCTTCCATGGCCTGACTTTTCACAATGACCGCTTCGAATGGGGCAAAGTGAAAGCAAAAGCCGCGAGCAATCGCGGTTTTTTTGTGTCACCAGTCAGCTCGCTTCGCTACAATCGCCACGTTTGCCCTCAACCGGAGATCCGTGCATGGTCGCGAAGCCGAAGTACCAGCGCATCCTGCTGAAACTTTCCGGCGAAGCGCTGATGGGAGCCAGCGACTACGGCATCGATCCCGAAGTGATTGGCCGGATGGCCGATGAAATCCTGGAAGTACGCAAGTTCGGCGTCGAAATCGGCGTGGTGATCGGCGGAGGCAACATCTTCCGCGGCGCGGGACTTGCCGAAGCCGGCATGGACCGCGTCACCGGCGACCACATGGGCATGCTGGCCACGGTGATGAACGCGCTGGCGATGCAGGACGCGGTGGAAAAGCGCGGCGGCTTCGCGCGGGTGATGAGCGCGATCCAGATCCACGACGTGTGCGAGGACTTCATCCGCCGTCGCGCGATCCGGCATCTGGAAAAAGGCCGCATCGTGCTGTTTGCGGGCGGCACCGGCAATCCGTTCTTCACGACCGATTCCGCCGCCGCGCTGCGCGCGGTCGAAGTGAATGCCGACCTGCTGCTGAAAGCCACCAAGGTCGATGGCGTTTACAGCGCCGATCCGAAGAAGAAAAAAGACGCGAAGCGTTTCGAGCACGTCAGCTACGAAGAAGTGATCGCGCAGAACCTCAAAGTGATGGACACCGCCGCGATCGCGCTGTGTCGCGACCACGGCCTGCCGCTGCGCATCTACGACATGACCCGTCCCGGCAACTTGATGCGCATCCTCAAGGGCGAATCCATCGGCACGCTGGTCGGAGGGGCGAGCTGAGGAACCCGGTACTCTCGCGCCATGGCGGCCAGGCGTGTCAACTCGCGTTTATAATTGGCCGTTTCCATTACGTGAAGAGACCCGGCGATGAGTACGACCGACATCAAGAACGATGCCCAGGATCGCATGGGCAAGAGCATCGAGGCGCTGCGCCACGAGTTGTCCCACCTGCGCACCGGCCGCGCCAGCACCGCGCTGGTGGAAGGCATCAAGGTGAACTATTACGGCTCGGACGTGCCGATCAACCAGGTCGCCTCGGTCGCCGTTTCCGATTCGCGTTCGCTGACGATCACCCCTTATGAAAAACCGATGGTCGCCGCGGTCGAGAAAGCCATCATGGCATCCGACCTCGGCATCACGCCAACCACGGCGGGCACCACCATCCGCCTGAACATGCCGCCGCTCACCGAAGAGCGCCGCAAGGAACTGGCCAAGCACGTGGGACACGCAGGCGAGAACGCCAAGGTGGCGGTTCGCAACATCCGACGCGACGGCTTGCAGCAGATCAAGAACCTGCTGAAGGACAAGCAGATCAGCGAAGACGACGACCGTCGTGCGCAGGACGAGATGCAGAAGCTGACCGATCGTTTCATCAAGGAAGTCGATACGGCGGTGCAGGCCAAGGAACAGGAACTGCTGGCGATCTGACCAGCACACCCCATGCGAGTCCAGGCCCCCGACATGCCGCACGCGAAGGCCGCCGGCACAGCCAGCACCGTGCAGGCGGCCGTGGTGGCCGCGCATGCGCCGGCCGAAGGGATCAGCGCTGCGGCAACGCGCCCTGCCCGCTCCGTCGTGCCGCGCCATATCGCGATCGTGATGGACGGGAACGGGCGTTGGGCCCGCCGCCGCGGGCAGCCGCGGCGCTTCGGCCATCGTGCCGGACAGAAAGCGGTGCGCGCCGCCGTGGGTTATTGCCTGCGCAATGGCATCGGCGTGCTGACGCTGTTCGCCTTCTCTTCGGAAAACTGGAAGCGTCCGCAGACCGAGGTCGGCGCGCTGATGGATTTGTTCCTGAGGGCGCTCGACAAGGAAATCGACGAGCTGCACAAGAACGAAGTGCGCGTGCATTTTGTCGGCGAGCTGTCGGCGTTCTCGGACGCGCTGAGTACCCGCATGCAGAACGCGGCAATCCGCACCGCCGGCAATTCGCGGTTGATCCTCAACATCTGTGTCAACTACGGCGGCCGCTGGGACATGGCGCAGGCTGCGCGCCGCGCCGCGGAAGCGGTGGCACGGGGCGAACTTGTCCCCGCGGCGATCGACGAACACACCCTCGCGCGGTATTTTTGCCTGGCCGACCTGCCCCCGCCCGATCTTTTCATCCGCACCGGTGGCGAGCGTCGAATCAGCAACTTCCTGCTCTGGCAACTCGCGTACACCGAACTGTACTTTACCGACACCCTGTGGCCCGACGTGGATGATGCCGAGCTCGACCGTGCCCTTGATGACTACGCGCGCCGCGAACGACGTTTCGGCTGCGCTCCCGTTCCAGCCGTACGCGCGGTCTAGGAGCGGAGCCGGCCCATGCTGAAACAGCGCGTCATAACCGCAATCATCCTCGCGCCACTGATCATCGCGCTGATCTTCCTCACCAAGGCGTCGGTGTTCGCGACGTTGTTGGGGCTGATCTTCCTGCTGGGCATATGGGAATGGACACGCATGGCCGGCGTGCGCAGCCGCCTCCAGCGCGGCTTGCTGCTGTTCGGTTACTTGATCCTGTTCGCGCTGTTCTGGCATGTCTGCAAGTCGCCGTGGTGGTGGCTGCCGGTGTTGGCGGGTCTGGTGTGGTGGCTGCTGGCACTGGTCTGGCTCACTCGCCACCGATTCGGCAGCGAGGCGACACGCGGACACGCCGCACTCAAATTGCTGGCGGGCGCCATGGTGGTGGTGCCGGCGTGGTGCGCCGTGGTCGTGATGCACGGCGACATGGCCGAACCGCACACGGGGCACGGGCATTGGTGGGTGCTGTTCTTAGCCTGCATCGTGGTGGCCGCCGACATCGGCGCGTACACCGCGGGTCGCCGCTGGGGCAGCGTGAAGCTCGCGCCCGCGATCAGCCCGGGCAAGACGCGCGAGGGCGTTTACGGCGCGCTGGCGTGCTCGGGCATCGTCGGCCTCATCGGCGGCGCGCTGTTGAAGGTGCCTGTCGATCGCCTGCCCGCGATCGTGGCGCTGGCTTTGCTCACCGTGCTGTTCTCCATCATCGGCGATCTGTTCGAAAGCCTGATCAAGCGCCACGCGGGCGTGAAGGATTCCGGCGCGCTGTTCCCCGGCCATGGCGGCGTGTTCGACCGCATGGATTCGATCGTCGCGGCCTTGCCGATCTTCGTGTTGGGGAAATTCCTGCTCGGCCTTTGAGATCGACGGAACCGACGCCGGCCCAATGCGGTCAATGAACCATTGCGCCTCCTGAACCGGCAACGGGCCTTCAGGCAGGTTGTTTTATGATGAAGGCCGGCAGTATTCGATCGTACGCATGAGCGACTTCACCAACATTCTCGGCTCCGCCTGGTGGATGATCGTCACCTTGGGCATCCTGGTGACCTTCCACGAGTTCGGGCACTTCTGGGTCGCGCGCCGCTGCGGCGTCAAGGTGCTGCGCTTTTCGGTTGGCTTCGGCAAGCCGATCAAATCGTGGTACGGCAAGGACGGCACCGAATACTGCGTGGCATGGATTCCGCTGGGCGGTTACGTGAAGATGCTGGACGCGCGCGAAGGCGACGTCGAACCCGAGGATCTTCCGCGCGAGTTCACCGGCAAGCCGATCTGGCAGCGCATACTGATCGTGTTGGCGGGACCGGCGTTCAACCTGATCTTCGCGGTGGCGGCGTTCTGGGCGATGCTGGTGATCGGCAAACCCGATTTCCAGCCGCTGGTCGGCGACGTCACCCACATCGCGGCGCAGGCCGGCGTCCAGCGCGGCGACCGGGTGCTGAGCGTCAACGGGCGCGCAATTTCCAACTGGACCGATCTCGGCCTCACGCTGGCCACCGCCGCGCAGGCACACCAACCGGTGCCGCTGGAAGTGCGCACCCCGAAGGGCGCGGTCGAAACGCGCGTGCTGCAGCTTGACAAACTGCCGCCGCATCCGAGCGACCAGACGCTGTTCGACCAGATCGGCATGGCGCCGCTGCAACAAAGCCTGCCCGCGGTCGTGGGCAAGGTTGTTTCCGGCAGCGCTGCGCAGGCCGCCGGGCTGCAACCCGGCGACAAGATCCTGAGCATCGACGGCAGCGCGGTCAACGACTGGAACCAGTTGACCGACACGACCCGCAAATTCGCCAAGCCCGATCACAAGCTTGCGCTGGTGATCGAGCGCGCGGGCCAGCGCGTATCCATCAACGTGCAGCCGCGCCTCACCGCCGAACCCGATGGCAGCAAGGTCTGGGCCATGGGCATCTATGTCCAGCCCGGAACCGCCAAATACGACACCGTGCTGCGCCGTGGTCCACTTGTCGCCATTCCGGATGCATTCGCGCAGACCTGGGACTTCACCGCAACCACGGTGAAGATGCTGGGCCACATGCTGACGGGCTCGGCCGGGCTGTCCAACCTGTCCGGCCCGATTTCCATCGCGCAGTATGCGCAGACCTCGGCCGAGATGGGGCCGGCCTGGTTCCTGTACTTCCTCGGCATCATCTCGCTCAGCCTCGGCATCATGAACCTGCTGCCCATTCCCATCCTGGACGGCGGCCACCTGCTCTATTACCTGATCGAACTGGCCAAGGGCAGTCCGCTGTCCGATCGCGCGATGGCGGCGGGCCAGTACATGGGCATGGCCCTGCTGGTGATGCTGATGGGCCTGGCCTTCTACAACGACATTCTGCGGATTTTTTCGTGAACGCAATGCTCCCGCGCAATGTCAGAGGCCTCGGGCGCGGTGCCGCTTGACTGCTTCGCTTTCCCGGGCGCGGCCGCGCCTGTACGATGCACGGTTTGCGCCACATCCTCCTGAGTTCCGGAACCGACGATGAAACGAGTCGCCGCACTGATCCTGTTCGCCGCCCTGTCCGCCCCGATGGCGGCGTACGCTTTTCAGCCCTTCACCGTCAGTGACATCCGCATCGAGGGTCTGCAACGCATCGCCGCCGGCACCGTGCTGAGCTACCTGCCGATAGAACCCGGCCAGACACTGACCGATGCAACCGCGCAGAAGGCGATCGAGGCATTGTTCAAGACCGGCTTCTTCAACGACGTTGAACTGGAACAACAAGGCTCGATCCTGATCGTGAAGCTGCAGGAGCGCCCTTCCATCGCCAGCCTTACCGTGCACGGCAACAAGGACATCAAGTCAGACCAGCTGCTGAAGGGCTTGAAGTCGGCCGGCCTCGCCGAAGGCCAGACCTTCGATCGTCTCACCCTTGACCAGGTCCAGCAGCAACTGGTCGCGCAATACAACGATCGCGGCAAGTACAACGTCGAGATTCAGCCGCACGTCACCAACCTCGACCGCAACCGCGTCGCGATCGACATCGAAATCCACGAGGGCAAGGCGGCCAAGATCCAGGAAATCAACATCGTCGGCAACCACACTTTCACCGACAACGAAATCCTCAACGATTGGGAGTCGGGCACGCCCAACTGGACGTCGTGGTACTCCAACAACGACCAGTACTCGCGTGAAAAACTTTCGGGCGACCTGACCAAGCTGTCCTCGTATTACCTCGATCGCGGCTACGCCGATTTCAACATCAACTCGGCGCAGGTGACGATCAGCCCGGACAAGCGCAACATCTACATCGCCGCCGGCATCCGCGAAGGCGACATCTTCAAGATTTCCGACATCCACCTGCTCGGTACGCTGGTATTGCCGGAAGACTCGCTACGCAGGGTGCTGCGCATCAAGCCCGGCGAGATTTTCGATCGCCACAGCATCGAGCTGTCGGCGGATGCCATTACGGATGTGCTTTCGAACATCGGCTACGCGTTCGCCAAGGTTTCGCCGGTTCCCAAGGTGGACGAACAAAACCACACCGTCGACCTCACTTTCTACGTGGAGCCCGGCCCGCGCGTGTACGTGCGCCGAATCAACTTCAAGGGCAACACCCGCACCCAGGACCAGGTGCTGCGCCGCGAAATGCGCCAGTACGAAGGCGCCTGGTATTCACAGGCCGCGATCGACCGTTCCAAGGTTCGCCTGCAGCGCCTCGGATACTTCAAGGATGTCAACATCGACACCGCCAAGGTGCCGGGCACGACCGACGAGGTCGACCTCAACGTCAAGGTGAGCGAGGAATCGTCCGGCCAATTCCAGTTCGGCGTCGGTTACTCGCAGGTGTCGGGAATCATTCTCTCGACCTCCATTTCCAACAACAACTTCCTCGGCAGCGGCAACACCGTATCGGCGACGTTCTCGAAGAGTCTCTTCCTCAAGCAATATCAAGTGTCGTTCTTCGACCCCTATCTCACGGACAGCGGCATCGGCATCGGCTACACCGCCAGCGTGCTGAAGTTGAACCAGGGCGAGCAGAACATCGCGTCCTACCTGTCCGACACCGACTCGCTTTCGAGCTATCTGAGCTTCCCGATCAGCGAGACGGACAGCGTCAACGTCGGTATCGGCATCAACAAGACCAGGCTGGACCTGATTCCAGGTTTCACGCCCGCCGTGTTCTTCGACCAGATGGCCAAGGTCGGCCACTACACCGTGCGCAGCACGCCGCTGACGCTGTCTTACTCCCACGACACCTTGAACAAGTACTTCAAGCCGACCCGCGGCGGCCTACAGCAGATCAGTGCCGAGGTGGGCTTGCCCGGCGGCACCGTACCCTATTACAAGCTGACCATGACCAGCAGCGACTACTTCCCGCTGCCGTTCGGTTTCGTGGGCCACCTTTCCGGCACGCTCGGCTACGGCAAGGCCTACGGCAGCAAGGACATCTCGGTGCAGTACGCCGACGCCGAGGGCAACATCCGCACGATGTCGTTCCCGTTCTTCGAGAACTTCTACGCGGGCGGCGTACGCGACGTGCGAGGCTTCGAGGACAATACGCTGGGCCCGCGCATCTGCTCCGGCCTGATCAACCCCGACGGCACCCCTGCAGCGTCGGCGATCGCCACCAATGGCAACACTTGCAACGGTGGTGCCTCCTTTCGACCACAGCCCGTCGGCGGCGCGTTCAAGGTGCTCGGCAGCGCGGAACTGGTGTTGCCGTTCTTCAAGGACAACGACAAGGCGCGCATCTCGTTGTTCACCGATGTCGGCAACGTCTACGCGAGCTACGGCGATTTCAAGGCGGCGGACCTGCGCGCTTCGGTCGGCATCTCGCTGCAGTGGATCGCCCCGGTCGGCCCCATCGTGATCAACCTGGCCCAGCCCGTTCGCGACAAGCCCGGCGACAAACCTTTCGAAGAGACGCTGCAGTTTTATTTCGGCCGCACTTTTTGACGATCCGCGAAGAAGCTGCTGCGCTCGGCAGCTCGCGACGCTTCTTCATGGGATGCTGGCGCGAATTCTGCACGAGGTCGTTCTGGACACTTGGTCAAGGTATTGCACGGAACACCGAGCGGGCGCCGGATGGAAGGGTCAAAAGGCTATCGAATTGACGAATTGGCGCGGCGCTTCGGACTGGAAGCGCACGGCGATTCGACGCGCGTAATCCGGGGCGTGGCGCCGTTGGCACGTGCCGAGGGCGAACAATTGGCCTTTCTTGCGAATCCCCGCTACGCCAGCGAACTCGCGCATACCCAAGCGGGCGTCGTGGTGCTGCGTGCCGAACACGCGGAGGCAAGTCCCGTGCCCGCGCTGATCGCGAAGGATCCCTATCTCGCCTATGCGCGCATCGCGACGCTTTTCGAGGACGTGCCCGCGCCCGTTCCTGGCATCCACCCGAGTGCCGTCATCGCCCCGGAGGCGCGCATCGATGCCACGGCCAATGTGGGCCCTGGCTGCGTGATCGAAGCCGACGCGACTGTGGAAGTCGGCGCGACCCTTGGCCCGCATTGCGTCATTGGTCCGGGTTGCACGGTCGGCGCGCAATCACGCCTCGGCGCACGCGTCACGCTGGTGACGCGCGTCGTGCTGGGCAAGCGCGTGCTCATCCACCCAGGCGCTGTGCTGGGTGCCGACGGTTTCGGCCTGGCGCGCGATCAGGACGGCTGGGTCAAGGTACCGCAGTTGGGCGGCGTGCGCATCGGCGACGATTGCGAAATCGGCGCGAACACAACCATCGACCGCGGGGCCCTGGAGGACACGGTATTGGAGAACGACGTGCGCCTGGACAACCAGATCCAGATCGCGCACAACGTGCGCATCGGCGCACACAGCGCGCTGGCCGGCTGCGCGGCGGTCGCCGGCAGCGCGACGATCGGACGCAATTGCCTGATCGGCGGCAGCGCGGGCGTGCTGGGCCACCTCGAATTGGCCGACGGCGTTACCATCACGGCGATGACCCTGGTGACCCACTCCATACGCGAACCGGGCGTGTATTCTTCCGGCGCGCCTGTCGAGGAGAACCGCGCTTGGCGCCGCAATGCAGCGCGCATGCGCCAGCTCGACACGATGGCACGCCGCATCGCCGCACTTGAAAGACAACTAAAAGCTCTTAGGAAGCCATGAATAACCGTCGCGAGCGAGCCAGATTGCGTGACGCCGGAGCGCAGCAAGCGGAGCGTACACGCCGGTACGTGAGCATTGCGAGCACCGCCGGCGCGCAAGTTGGCGAGCGCAACAAGTTATTCATGGGATCCATGACCAAGGAACGCAACTGATGAATCCCACCACCGCCCCCGTGACCTTGCCGGTCGATGCGGAACGGATCGCGGCCATCCTGCCGCACCGCTACCCCTTCCTGCTGGTCGATCGCGTGATCGAACTCGATGCCGGCAAGAGCATCGTCGCGATCAAGAACGTCACGCTCAACGAGCCGTTCTTCACGGGCCACTTTCCGGGGCATCCGGTGATGCCGGGGGTATTGATCGTCGAGGCGCTAGCGCAGACATCGGGTCTGCTGCTTGGGCTTTCGGGCACCCACGCCGAGAAGGAGAACTGCATCTTCTACCTCGCCAAGGTCGACAGCGCGCGTTTCCTCAAACCGGTCGTCCCCGGTGACCAACTGCGACTGGAAGTCACCCTGAAGCGCCTGATCCGCAGCATGGGCATCTTCACCGCGCGCGCGGTGGTCGATGGCAAGGAGGCCGCCACCTGCGAACTGATGTGCGCGGAATCCACGCGGTGAGTCCTGCCCACCCCAACATCCACCAGACTGCGATCGTCGATCCGGGCGCCAAGCTTGCCGACGACGTGACCGTCGGTCCGCTGACCGTGATCGGCGCCGAAGTGGAGATCGGGCCGGGCTGTCGCGTGGGCGCGCACGCATTGATCCGGGGTCCGAGCCGGATCGGACGCGACAACCACATCGGCGCGTACGCGTCCATTGGCGGTGATCCGCAGGACAAGAAATATCACGGCGAACGCAGCGAGCTGGTGATCGGCGACGGCAATACCTTCCACGAGTTCGTCACGATCAATCGCGGCACCGCCGAAGGCGGAAGCGCGACGCGCATCGGCGACGACAACTGGATCATGGCCTACGCGCACGTCGCGCACGACTGCCACATCGGCAGCCACACCATCTTCGCCAACAACGCCACGCTCGCCGGCCACGTCGAAATCGGCGATCACGTGGTGCTGGGCGGTTTCGCGGGCGTGCACCAGTTCTGCAAGGTCGGCGCGCACGCCTTCGCCGCGATGTTTTCGGCGATCAACCGCGACGTGCCACCCTTCATCTACGTCGCGGGCCAGTTCGCGGTACCGCGAGGCGTGAACGCCGAAGGCCTGAAGCGACGCGGTTTCGACACCGAACGCATTGGCGCCATCAAGCGTGCTTACCGCACCCTCTACATGTCGCACAAGACGCTGGACGAAGCCCGCGCGGCGCTGGTCGAACAAGCCGCGGCGAGCGACGACGTGCGCGCGTTCTGCGATTTCATCGACCGCAGCGAACGATCGCTGGTACGTTGAATGGAAACCCGCATCGGCTCGCGCGTATTCGCGATGGTCGCGGGTGAAGATTCCGGCGACCAGCTTGGCGCGGAATTGATCGAAGCCCTGCGCGCCAATCACCCCAACGCCAGGTTCGTGGGCGTGGGCGGCCCGCGCATGCGCACCGCAGGCCTCGATGCCTGGCACGACATCTCCGGACTGTCGGTGATGGGCCTTGCCGAAGTCCTGCGCCACCTGCCCCGCCTGTTGCGGCTGCGCGCATCGCTCGCGCGCCGTTTGACCACGCTGCGGCCAGACGTTTTCATCGGCATCGACGCGCCGGATTTCAATTTCGGCCTCGAAAAAAAGTTGAAGCACGCCGGCATTCCCACCGTGCATTACGTCAGCCCATCGATCTGGGCATGGCGTGAAGGCCGCGCGGAAAAGATCGGGCGATCCGCCGATAGTGTGCTGTGCCTGTTTCCCATGGAGCCGCCGTTGTACGCGAAACACGGCGTGAATGCGCGATTCGTTGGGCACCCGTTGGCGGACCGTTTTCCGCTCGTGCCCGATCGCGCGGCCGCACGGCGCGAGCTTGGACTCGACGCCGATGCACCGGTGCTGGCCGTGCTGCCTGGAAGCCGGCTGTCGGAAATCCATCGGCTCGGCGCAATCTTCCTGGATGCTGCACAACGCGTCGCCGCGGAAATCTCCAACCTGAAGATCGTGATTCCCGCCGCCAATCCGCGCTGCCGGGCCGCACTCGAAAAACTGCAGCGTGGCCCAGGCCCGGTGCTGCTCGATGGCCACGCGCATCGCGCCATGGTGGCCGCCGACGTGGTGCTGCTGGCTTCCGGCACCGCCGCACTCGAGGCCATGCTGGCGAAGCGCCCGATGGTGGTCGGCTACCGCATTGCGCCGCTCACGCATGCGCTGGTCAAGGGCCTGGGCATGCTCAAGACGAATGTTTATGCGCTGCCCAACGTGCTCGCCGGCAAAATGCTCGTGCCCGAGCTGATGCAGCTCGACTGCACGCCCGAAAAACTTGCCGGCGCGGCCATCAAACTGTTCCACGACGCGAACCATCGCGAAGAACTGGGCCACGAATTCGAGCGCATGCACCTCTCGTTGCACAAGGGCGGTGGCGCGGCGGCCAGCGCCGCGCGTGCGATCGGACAGGTCATCGCGGCACGCAACGGGACAGCAACAACGCCATGAGCAAGGCATCCGTGGGTTTTTTCTCGTGGCATTGCCGTTACGGTTGGCTGCTCGCCTTCGCCGCGGCGGTGTTCCTGGCCACCCTGCGTTTCGGGCCGCTGGCCGAGCAGACCACCATCGAATGCGTGTTCGCATCCCTGATCCTGGTCGCACTGGCGTTGTTCGCCATCGCGGCCAGCGGGCGCATTGCGTTCGGACTGCTTGCGGGCAGCCTGCCGGTGCTGCTGCTGGTGATCGCGGCCAACCTGAAGTTCCGGTACCTCTCGACGCCGCTGCTGGCGCCGGACCTCGTCTACTACGCGAACGCCGAAATCGCGCAGACCTTGCTGCGCTACCCGTTCATCATCGCGGCGATCGCAGCCGCCATCGTGCTCGTGCCGGCGCTGCTGGTGATGTTATGGCGCAGCGACTTCCGGCCCGGGCCAACCCTTGCAACACGTAGCGCACGCGCTTTCGGCGTTGCAGTAGCTCTCATACTGTTGGCCGTGACGCTGTACCCGCGCGGCCCTTTCGCACGTATCTACGACAAGGGCATGTGGCTGGCGATGAACGACCGCAGTTTCATTTCGGATTTCGTCGTTTCCATCCGCAACGCGCACGTGTACGAACCACCGTTCCATCTTGCGGACGCAGCCCGCGACAATTGGCACGATCTCGCCGCAGCGCCGGGTTCCGCGCGCAAGCCCGACATCATCGCGGTGCTGGAGGAAAGCACCTTCGATCCGCACATGATCACCGCGTGCAAGTCGAAACTCTGCGACGCGAGGATGTTCCATGCCGACGCGAACACCGTCGCCCACGGCTGGATGAACGTGCACACATGGGGCGGCGGTACCTGGACTTCCGAATTCGCCTTCCTCGCGGGCCTGCCCCATACCTTGTTTGGTCCCGCCGGCATCTACGCGCCGTTCAACCTCGCGCCACGCATCCGCTACACGCTGCCGCGCCTGCTGGATGCCGATGGTTATCGCACGGTCGGCGTCTATCCCACTGATGGCGATTTCATGAACGGCCGCGATGCCTACGCGGATTACGGCTTCGACGCGTTCTACGGAGGACGCGAGCTCGAGCTCGGCTGGGGCGCGACCGACGCCGCAGTATTCAAGGCGTTCGAGCGCGTGTTCGCGATCGAGAAAGCCAAGGCGCACGGCGGACCCGTGTTCGTGTTCGTGTTGACCCTGCACCAGCACGGTCCGCACATGACACCCTTGAACCAGTTGCCCGCGCCCTACGATCATCCGTTGTTTCCCGGCAAGCTCGCGCCGGGCAACAAGGCCCTCGACGATTGGCAGAACCTCAACCTCACCAACTACCTGCAGCGCCTGTCGATGTCGGACGCGGCGATGACGCAACTGGAAACCTTCCTGCGGCGCGACGACCGGCCAGTGCTGCTGCTGCACTTCGGGGATCACCAGCCGTCATTCGATGGCGCGATCAACGCGTTGGCCAAAACCGTGCCGCCGCAGGTGCCCGATCCGCAGTACACGACGTATTACATGCTCAAGGGCTTCAACCTGCCGGTTCGGCGCGAGAATTACCCGGTGCTGGACATCGCCTATCTCGGTTCGCTGCTGCTGGACGCCGCCGAGCTGCCGCGCAACCCGTTTTTCATCGCCAATACGCTGCTGCGCGACCGCTGCGCTGGCCAGGACCTGGACTGCCGCAATACCGCGTTGCAAGACTCGTATCGCGCCTACATCTTCGGAGACCTGCATGACCTTGGCGATTGACGGCGCCGGCATCTTCGCCACGCTGCCGCGGCACCGGCTGCGGCGCTGGCCCGATGTCGGCGGCCTCGCCGGCGTGGACGAGGCGGGCTGCGCTCCGCTGGCGGGTCCCGTCGTGGTCGCGGCGGTCATCCTCGATCCCGCGCGCCGCATCAATGGCCTCGACGACTCCAAGGTGCTGTCCGCGCCGGTCCGCGAAAAACTCTACGCACGCATCACGGCGCGCGCGCGTGCGTGGAGCGTGGTCGCCGTGGACGTCGAAGAGATCGACCGGATCAACATCTACCACGCGCGCATGATCGGGATGGTGCGCGCACTGGAACGCCTCGCAAGCGCTCCGGCGTTTGCGCTAATCGACGGCAATAGCCTGCCCCGACTGCTGCCCTGTCCCGCGCGTGCGGTGGTGGCAGGCGACGCACTGGCGCCGGCCATCAGCGCGGCGTCGATCATTGCCAAAGTCACCCGCGACCGCATGATGCGCGAGCTGGATGCGCGCTGGCCCGGCTACGGATTCGCGCAGCACAAGGGCTACCCGACGAAGGACCACGTTGCGGCACTGCAGCGCCTCGGCCCCTGCCCGGAGCATCGGCGCAGCTTCGCGCCGGTGCGCGATGCCTGCCTTCGCTTCGGGTGAACGACGGCCGGGCGCCGTCGACCCTAAGCCGTCTTTGGTGATCGGCAGCTTCCAGGCAAGCTGGTTACACCGAATGGTCGATGCGATCTCGCCTTTTCACCCTCATGAGCCTTGGCGATCGGGCGTCGATCAAGCGTGCGCCGCTCTGGAGCTGGTACGCAACTGAAAACCCAGTTGAACCACCCGCTGGGCCACGGGTCGTTGGCGATGTACGCTGCTCCGCGATGGAATGCGTCCGCTACCTGCATATCGCATTATCGAAACAGGCGCGACGAGATCAACGCTATTGCTGCACGCCAGCCGTCGACGAAGTCGTGACATGGGAACCGTGCACCGCAAATCCGCAAGACATATGCGAGGCGTCACCAACCTGCCGACGACGCCAGTCGACGACTCAGCTGCATGGTCCGGCGACCGAGGGTCGGCCATGACCGCGCTTGCCGGTTGGTCCGATGAAACGTTGCTGGAGAACCTCGAGCGCGCCGCGTTCGAATACTTCCCCCTCAACACCAACCCCCGCAACGGCCTGGTGGCGGATACTTCGCGTGAGAATTCGCCGTGCAGCATCGCGGTGGTCGGCTTTGCATTTGCCGCCTATTCGGTGGCGGTGGCGCGGGGGTGGATCGAACGATCCGACGCGGTGCGGCGCATCCTCGCAGCGCTGCGTTTCTTCCGCGATTCCGACCAGAGCGGCAGCACGCTGGCAACCGGCTTCAAGGGCTTCTACTACCACTTTCTCGACATGCGGAGCGGCGCGCGCGTATGGAGATCGGAGCTGTCGATGGTCGACACCGCGCTGCTGATTGCCGGCGCACTCACCGCGCGCATGTATTTCGATGCGCCATCGCCCGACGAGGCCGAACTGCGCGAATTGGCCGAATCGCTGTACCACCGCATCGACTGGTGCTGGGCCCAGGATCGGGCGGCGACGATCAGGATGGGCTGGAAACCGGAGAGCGGATTCCTGCACTATGGCTGGGAGGGCTATACCGAGGCGGTCGTGATGTACGCGCTCGCGCTCGGTTCGCCGACGCATCCGATCAAGCAGGATTGTTACCAAGCCTGGACTTCCACCTATCAATGGGAAAACCTGTACGGGCGTGATTTTCTGTACGCAGGCCCCTTGTTCGTGCACCAGTTCTCGCACGCCTGGATCGACTTTCGCGGCATCCGCGACCGCTTCATGCGCGAAAAACGTTTCGACTATTTCGAAAACAGCCGGAGCGCGGTTTACATCCAGCGTGAATACGCCCGGCGCAATCCGCACGAGTTCGCAGGCTACGACGAGAACGGCTGGGGGCTGTCCGCGTGCGAGGGCCCGACGGGGACGGTCGTCGGCGCATCGGGCGCAGCGTGGCGGGGCCTCGGCTACGCGGCGCGCGGGGTACCCTATGGTCCGGATGACGGGACGCTTTCCGTGCCGGCGGTGCTGGCTTCGTTGCCATTCGCGCCGGAGATCGTGCTGCCGGCGCTGCGCAATCTTCTCGCGCGTTATCCGGAGGTGCTGTCGGAGCATCGCCTGTCGACGGGGATCAACCCGACGTGGGCGGACCCCCACGGCCGCGCCTGGGTGTCGCCGGGTCACTACGGACTCGACCAGGGCATCGTGCTGATGATGATCGAAAACCACCGCAACGGATCGATCTGGCGACGGATGCGCGCGTGTCCATACCTGCGCCGGGGCCTCGAGCGGGCCGGGTTCGGCGGCGGCTGGCTGCGACGCACAGCCGACGAGGAGGACCGCTGATGCCGCGCTTGAGCGACCCCCATCCGGCCACGCCACAGGACGACCATGAGCGCAAGCGCGTTGCCGAGTTGCGCCCGGCGACGTGGGCCAATCCGGAACCGGAAGGGCGCTATCCGCTGGTGATCGTCGGCGGCGGATTCGCGGGGCTTGCCGCCGCCGAACTCGCGGCCGCGCGCGGCATCAAGGTCGCTCTGGTCGAACGCGACTTCCTGGGCGGGACCTGCGTCAACACGGGTTGCGTGCCGTCCAAGGCGATCATCCGCACTTCCCGGCTCTACGCCGAGATGCGCGACGCCGAGCGCTACGGGGCGCAGGTGCCCACCGGCATCCGGGTGGATTTTCCGGCCACAATGGAACGCGTGCGCCGCATCCGCGCGCATCTCGGTCAACCCAATTCTGTTCGACACCTGGCCGCGGCCGGCATCGACATCTTCTTCGGCGATGCGCGCTTCACCGGCTCGGATAGCCTCGCGATCGACGGAAGCACGCTGCGGTTCGACAAGGCCCTGATCGCGACCGGCGCGCGACCGAGCGCGCCGTCCATTCCCGGCCTTGCAGAATCCGGTTACGTGACCAACGAGAACGTGTTCGAGCTCACCCAACTGCCACGTCGGCTGCTGGTGATCGGCGGTGGCCCGATCGGCTGCGAGCAGGCCCAAGCATTCTGTCGGCTCGGTGCGCACACCACCATCGTGCAGATAAAGCCGCTATTCCTGGAAAGGGAAGAACGCGACGCCGCGCAGCTCCTGTCGACAGCCCTCGCGCGCGATGGCGTGGTGGTGCGCCTGAACACGCGGGTCGTTGGCATCCGCGTGGCGAACGGCGAGAAGCTGGTCGATCTTGTGAGCGATGACTTCCACAACACGATCGCCGTCGATGCGATCCTGGCCGGGGCCGGCAGGCTCGCCAACGTCGAAGGCCTGGGGCTTGAATCGGCCGGGGTCGACTACGACCGCGAGCGCGGAATCCGCGTGGATGATTTCCTGCGCACCAGCAATCGACGCATCCATGCGGCCGGCGACGTTTGCCTAGAGCACAAATATGGCCACACCGCGATCACTTCGGCACAGATGGCGGTGCGCAATGCGCTGTTTCGCGGCCGCGAACGCTGGAGCAAGTTGGTCATCCCCTGGTGCACCTTCACCGATCCGGAGATTGCCCACGTGGGCCTTTACGTCCGCGAGGCGAACCGGCAAGGTATCCCGGTGAAGACGTTCACCGTGCTGATGCACGAGGTCGACCGTGCAGTCACCGACAGCGAGGAGGCAGGATTCGTTAAGATCCACGTCCGCGAAGGCAGCGATCGGATCCTTGGTGCCACCATCGTGGCGCGCCACGCCGGCGACATGATCAATGAAATCACGCTTGCCATGGTCGCAAACATCGGCCTCAGCAAACTCGCCAAGGTGGTGCACACCTACGACACGCAGGCAGAGGCGATCCAGAAAGCGGCCAAGGCGTGCAGTCTCGCGTGCGCATCCGTTGCATCCTGAGGGTTGTGCTCAGAGGCCAGGACCCGCGCGGTCCGGGCAAACGGTCGCCTTGGTGGTCGACGGCGCAAAGGCCCCTCGAAAAACTGATGCGCGTTCCGCCGTTCCGCGAAGTTTGGCTTTGAGCGGGCCAAATCAGCCCTAAACGGCCAGTGGTGATAGTCCGTTTGGGTAGGGCTGGGCGCGATTGCGCGAGGCGGCGTTAGACCTTATGGGCGCCCGCGGGCGAGCAGCTCGCGTGCGAATGCCTGTCCGATGCCGCGATCGCCCCCGGTGACGAGAACGGTGGCGTTTTCAATTTTCATGGAAAGCCCCACGAAGGGAAAGTCAGGCTCACTTGAGCTTGACGACGACCTTGCCCTTCGCTCGTCCTTTCTCCATGTAGGCAATGGCTTCGTTGGCCGATTCGAACGGAAAGATCTTGTCCACCACCGGATGTATCGCGCCGGTATCGATGAGTGGAGTGATCTGACGCAGTTGGCTGCCACTGGCTTTCATGAAAAGGAAGGAGTAGCCAACGCCGAGACGCTTTGCTTTTCTCCTCACGCCGGAGCTCAACAGGCGCAGGATCAGTTTCACGAAGCCAGGCGCGCCGATGTCCTTCGCGAAAGCAGGATCGGGTGGGCCCGAGATGGAGATGAGCTGGCCGCCAGGTTTCAGGATGCGCAGTGATTTTTCCAGCGTCTTGCCATCCTGACTGTTCAGGACCACGTCGTAGCCATGCAGGATGCTTTCGAAGTCATCTTTCTTGTAGTCGATGACGACATCGGCGCCGAGGCGCTTCACCCAGTCGGTGTTGGCGGCGCTGGTGGTCGTGGCCACAGTGGCGCCCAGATGGTGAGCCAGCTGGATCGCAATGGTGCCTACGCCGCCGGAGCCGGCTTGAATAAAGACTTTCTGTCCCTTCTTCAGCTTCGCCCTTTCGATCAGGGCCTGCCAAGCCGTCAAGCCGACCAGAGGGATTGATGCCGCTTCTTCCATGGTGAGGTTGGCGGGTTTGCGTGCGACATCGTTTTCACTTACGGCAATGAACTGCGCAAGCGTGCCGATGCGGTGATCGGGCGCCCGCGAATAGACTTCATCGCCGACCTTGAATTGCTGCACCCGCGATCCAACCCGGGTCACAACGCCGGCCACGTCGTGGCCCAGCACCAGCGGCATGCGGTACGGCAGGATCAGCTTGAATGCGCCGCTTTTGATCTTGGAATCCAGCAGGTTCAGACCTGCGGCGTGAACTTCGATCAGCACATCGTCGTCGCGGAGCTCCGGCTGCGGCATATCGCCAAGGCGCATCGGATCCTTCTTGCCGTACCGATCCGTGATGAATGCTTTCATGGTGTTTATTACTGGTGGATGACTAGGCGCGGCGCGGTGTTCTCGTGACTCGACGTCGTTTCCGCAGTAGGCGGAGAAGAAACGTGGTTTCCATGATGCGCGTCATATCAAGAATCAAACGCAAGCGCGCGGTCCGAGTTCAAAGTGGAGTCAGTCTCAAGCTGGAGCGAGGTGCTTCAGCGCCGCCTTGCGCAGCGCATCGTTCCACGATGACCAACAACGCCCACAAGGAACGTGCCGAGGTGTGCGAAATATGAGTAATCATGGTGATTCTCCTTCCGTTTCGGAATAGGCCGCGTACAGGCAGTCGAGCACGATCGACATGTCCGCCAGCAGCGCGTCGTCGTCCTCGCCATGGCGGGTACGCGCACCCGCCATGACGCTGGCGAAGCCGGCGGCATCGGCCACGGGTACGCCGCCGATGTCGAGATAACCGATCAAGCGTCCCAGCCGTGTCAGACGCGGATCGCGATCGAGACCAAAGCTCGCTGCCAGGACCTGGAAGGTCACGCGCGCGCCAACGTGGCTGAACTCGGCGCCATCGAAATCGAACCCCACTGCGCGCTTGGGGCAATCGGCCGGCTTCTTCAACCAACGGAATTGCGCGCGTGGATCGATGAAACGGCGGATCAGCCACGCCGAAGCGACGCGGTCGATCCACAAATGTCGGCGGGTGGCCCACACATGGCTTCGGTAGTCCTGCACGCGACGATGCGGAATCGTCGTTTTCTTTACCCGTGGTTCGTCGGGCGCGAACTGCGCGTTGAGCGCGTATTCGGCGTCGGCCAGTGCAGTCTCCACCTGCGCACGTGCCACGCCCGGAAAGAAGTCGATTGCGGCCACCGCTTCCAGCTCGCGCCGGGAGGCGGTGAGTCGTTTGCGCGCCTCGCCTTCGGCGAGTTTCCGCAATTCGCGGCGCAAGACCGCCAGCCGTTCGAGCGCTTGCGCATAGGCCTGGGTACGATCGAAGGCACCGCGCAATTCGGTTTCCTGCTTGGGATCGGTCGAGGTGAACGACACCACGTGCGCGCTGCCGCCGGCCTGGTTCGCCTCGTCAACCTGAGCCTTGAAAAGCGCGCGTGCTCCATCGCTTTCGGGCAGCATGTACACGCCATCGTGCAGCATCGCCGCGCCGGCACCCTTGAGCGCTCGCCACAACCGCATGCGGGGCGTCTGGCTGCGCCCCGACAGCGAGATCACCAGCATCAACCAGTGGGAGAGGATGATCTTCATGTAGCGTATGCTACGCTGCCGTTATAACTACTACAAATACGCGGGTGCTTCGATGAACGAAGTCGCCGGGGCGCCAGGACGGGCGCTCAATCCGCTGAACTGCGTGTTTGCCGCGCGCGCGTTGCGCGACTTCGGCGACAGCTTCGTCGCGATCCTGTTGCCGGCTTACCTGCTGGCGTTGGGCTTCACGCCGCTGGCGGTCGGCGTGCTCGCCACGGTGTCGCTGTCGGGGTCGGCCTGCCTCACGATCGGCGCGGGTCTGCTGGGAGCACGCTACGGCTATCGCCGGCTGCTGCTGATCGCGGCCGGGCTGATGGTGGCCTCCGGACTCGCGTTCGCCGCCTCCCGGGACTATGCGGTGCTGCTGGTGATCGCGTTCGCGGGCACGATCAATCCGTCCGCCGGCAACGTCAGTGTGTTCGTGCCCCTGGAGCACGCGGCATTGGCACGCGAAGCCGGCAATACCGATCGCACCCGGATGTTCGCGCGTTACAGCCTGGCTGGAGCGTTGGCCGCGGCCGTGGGTGCGCTGGTTGCGGGGGCGCCCGAGACGGTGGCACCACTCGGGCTCGACCAGTCAAGCGCGATGCGCGGGATGTTCGTCCTGTATGGGTTGCTCGGGGTGGCGGGACGCTTCCTCTACGCGCGTCTGCCGCAACGGAAGATTCCCGCAAACACCGCACCTTCAGCGGCGCTCGGGCCTTCGCGTGCCATCGTGATCAGGCTGGCCGCATTGTTCAGCCTGGATGCGTTCGCGGGCGGTTTCGTGGTGCAATCGCTGCTGGCGTTGTGGCTGTTCCAGCGATTTCATCTCTCGCTCGCCGCCGCCGGCGTGTTCTTCTTTTGCGCGAGTTTGCTGGCGGCACTGTCGTATCCGGTCGCGGCACGCCTGTCGCGACGCTTCGGGCTGGTCAATACGATGGTGTTCACGCATATCCCCTCCAGCGTCGCGCTGATCCTGGCCGCACTGGCGCCGACGCTTGGACTGGCGTTGGTTTTGCTGCTGGTGCGCGCCGCGCTCTCGCAGATGGACGTGCCGACCCGCTCGTCCTACGTGATGGCGGTGGTGACCGAGGCCGAACGGCCTGCTGCGGCGAGCTTCACGTCTGTTCCGCGCAGTCTCGCTTCGGCCGCGAGTCCGGCGATGGCGGGCGCGCTGTTCGCTGCTTCCGCGTTCGCTTGGCCTCTGTTGATCTGCGGGACACTGAAGATTGCTTACGACCTCCTCCTGCTGGCACAGTTCCGGCACCTCAAACCGCCGGAAGAACGAGGCGCCTGACCGGGGGCGTATGATCCTTTTCGGCAACGAGCGCAGGCCATGAAAATCAGCACAAGCCACTTTTTTCCAGGCTGGGTGTCGGTGGTCCTCCTCTTGGCCCTCGCCCCATCGGTGCCTAGTCAGGCCGGCACGGCCAGCCGATTGCCGCTGACCACGGTCGCGGACGTGCCGCTGCCCGGCAACGCGACCCGTTGGGATTACGCCAGCCTCGATGCAAAGCGTCATCACCTTTTTCTCGCGCATCTCGGCGACAGCGCGGTGGTGGTGTTCGATACCGCGCAGCGGAAAGTAATCGCGACTATCCCCGATGTCAGCCACGTGCACGGGGTGCTCTACGTGCCGCAACTGGATCGCGTGTATGCGTCAGCGACCGGAACCAATGAGGTGGTCGCGATCGACGCCAGGACTTTCAAGATCGTCGCGCGCATGCCCGGCGGTGATTACCCGGACGGCATGGCCTATGCGCCCGGTGTGCACAAGCTGTACGTCTCCGACGAGCACGGCGGCACGGATACGGTCATTGACGTGGTGAACAACAAGCGCATCGCCACCATTCCGCTGGGAGGCGAAGTCGGCAACACGCAGTTCGATCCGGTGTCGCGGCACATTTTTGCCAATGCGCAAACCCGGGATCAACTGGTGGAGATCGACCCGGCCACCGACAAGGTGGTTGCACGGATCAACCTGCCGGGCGCCAAAGGCAACCACGGCCTGTACATCGACGCTCCGGCGCGGCTTGCGTTCGTCGCTTGCGAGGGCAACGACAAGCTGCTGGTGCTCGACCTTGCGAGCCGGAAGACCGTCGCGTCGTTCGATGTGGCCAAGGATCCGGACGTGCTCGCGTTCGATCCCACGCTCGGCTGGCTGTACGTCGCCGGCGAATCGGGCCAGGTCTCGGTGTTCAAGGTACGGGGACAAACGGTCAGCGCGCTCGGAACTGCGCGGCTTGGACCCAATGCCCACGTCGTGGCGGCGGATTCGGTGACGCACGAAGCTTTTTTTCCGCTCAAACCCGCACACGGGAAGCCGATGCTGCGGATTACCCGGCCAAGCCTTGAAGGGTGATGGGGCGCCAAGTTCGCCCGGATCACGGCGTCACGTATTGCTGCATTCGAAAGATCACGGGACGCGCGCATTGAAGTCCCACGCGGCTGGTCTGTAGAGACCTGCTGCGATTCCGCGTGTGACTGCTTTTGAGCATTAAAGCGAGGTCCCTCGACCGGCCGGTTTTGGCCGCCCGGGCATCAGCGATCGAGACCAGCTCGGTGGCGGGCAATCGCCGGAACAGGCCTTCACCGGACCGGGACGTGGCGTTACTGGCAGCGAAATTCAACAGTCGCGCGGGCCAGCTTGCCGGGCGCAGCGAGCGTGCCGGGCTTGGCATCGTTTTCGCTGGAAGCAATCACGACGGCAGCCTTGCCGAGTCGCTTGCAATACGCATCGGCGTCCTTGACGAGGCGAGCCTTCTCCTCGGCACCGAGGCGCAAATGTGCGGATGAACCCGTGACCAGAAAGGCCCCATCGCGTGTGGGCATGACGAACGACCTGGTTCCACACCCGGCCAACGCAACGGCCACCAGGCAAATTGCAAAGCGTAAAGACACGGTACGTTTCCCTTTCATTGATATGGTTTCACCTGTTCGGACAGCCGATCCGGATGGGCAACCGCGTAGCGGCCAACGATTGCCCCGGTTTGAATCGCCAGGAACGCAAGGTACACCTGATCGGGCCTCCCGCCATCGAGGACGGTCCATGTCGCGAGCATGAAGCTTTGGGCACGGCGCGGTCAAAGGCGCCCGCCACATTCTCTCAGTGTGCGGCCCCGCTGGATCCAGCGGCCACCGGCTGAAGCGGAAGGCTTGTTCCTGCAGACGAGTGACGGTTGGCGGCCGCGGCCGCTCCCGCTTGCCGTCCTCACGTTCGCTGTCAAGCTTGCCCACCCCGGGCGGCGACAATAGGCTTGCACGGATACCACGATACCCCTCATGCCGATCCGCTACGTCCATCTGCGCACCCACAGCGAATATTCGCTGCGCGACTCGACCATCCGCATCCCGGAGAAACCGGAGTATGGCGATCCGGCCAAGGCAAAGCAGGCGAACCTCGTCAGCCGCGCGGCGGAGCTGGGGCTGCCGGCGCTGGCGCTGACCGACGATTCCAACCTGTTCGCGCAGATCAAGTTCTACCGCGCCGCCGAAAAAGCCGGTATCAAGGCCATCGTGGGTTGCGACCTGTGGATCGCGAATGCCGACGACCCGACGCGGCCCGATCGCCTGACGATGCTTTGCCGCGACCATGCGGGCTACCTCAACCTGGCACGGCTGGTGTCGCGCGGCTGGCTGGAAGGCCAGCACGCCGGACGCGCGCAACTGCAGCCGGATTGGCTGGACGGTGCAGTCGGCGGGCTGTTCGCGATCGCGGGACGCGACAGTGCCTGCGGCCGGTTGTTGATCGCGCAGCGGGAACGCGACTCGCAGGACAACCTCGACGTCCTGCGCCGCCATTTCGATGACGGCCTGTATCTCGAAATCACCCGCACCTCACGCGACGGCGAAGACGCCTTCAACGCGCACGCGCTGCAGCTCGCGGCGCAACTCGACTTGCCGGTCCTCGCCACGAACGATGTGCGCTTCCTGGATGCCGATGATTTCGAGGCGCACGAGGCGCGCGTGTGCATCCAGCAGGGCTATCAACTTTCCGACGCGCGTCGTCCGCGCGAGTATTCGACCGAGCAATGGTTGAAATCCGCTGACGCGATGGCGGAATTGTTCGCCGATCTCCCCGAGGTGCTGGACAACACGGTCGAACTCGCCAAGCGCTGCAACCTCGAACTCTCGTTCGGCACGTATTACCTGCCCGCGTTTCCGGTGCCCGCGAAGGAGACGCTTGAAACATGGATCGCGAACCAGTCGCGCGAAGGCCTTGAGCAGCGGCTTGCCGAAGGCGGCCTGGCTGAGGGCTACAGCCGCGAGGATTACGAGTCGCGCCTCGAACTCGAACTCGACGTGATCGGCAAGATGGGTTTCGCCGGTTACTTCCTGATCGTGTCCGACTTCATCCGCTGGGCCAAATCGCGCGACATCCCGGTCGGGCCGGGTCGCGGTTCGGGTGCGGGTTCGGTGGTGGCGTGGTGCCTCAGGATCACCGATCTCGATCCGCTGCGCTTCGGCCTGCTGTTCGAACGCTTCCTCAACCCAGAACGCGTGTCCATGCCCGACTTCGACGTCGACTTCTGCATGGAGCGCCGCGACGAGGTGATCGCCTACGTCGCAGAAAAATACGGCCGCGACCAGGTCAGCCAGATCATCACCTATGGCTCGATGGCCGCGAAAGCCGTGCTGCGCGACTGCGGGCGCGTGCTGGGCATGCCATACGGCCAAGTGGACAGGATCGCCAAGCTGATCCCGCGCATGCCGCTGGATCTCACGCTTTCCGACGCGCTGGGCCTCAGCGAGAAATCGAAGAAGGAACCCGATCGTGTGGTGCGCGAGTTCTGCGAGGCGTACCAGCAGGACGACGAGGCGCGCACGCTGATCGACCTCGCGCTGAAGCTCGAAGGCCTGACCCGCAACGCCGGCAAGCACGCGGGTGGCGTGGTGATCGCGCCGACGCCGCTGACCGATTTCGCACCGCTGTATTCGGAACCAGGCGGCGCCGGCGTCGTCACGCAATACGACAAGAACGACGTCGAAACCGTGGGCCTGGTGAAGTTCGACTTTCTTGGCCTGCGCACGCTCACCATCATCGATTGGGCGGTGAAGGCCATCAACAAACGTCTTCGCGCGCCTTCCCCTCACCCGGCCGGCGGCCACCCTCTCCCGCAAGCGGGCGAGGAAGAAGCGGTGCGGCCTGCGGCTGCAACCACTCCTTTGGACATCGCCACGTTGCCACTCGACGATCCCGAAGTCTTCCGGCTGTTCCGCGAAGCGCGCACGGGCGCGGTGTTCCAGTTCGAAAGCCCGGGCATGCAGCGACTGCTGAAGGACGCCAAGCCCGATCGTTTCGAGGACCTGATCGCGTTGAACTCGCTGTTCCGCCCGGGTCCGATGGACCTGATCCCGAGTTACGTCGCGCGCAAGCACGGGCGTGAACCGGTCACCTACCCCGATCCGCGCGTCGAGCCGGTGCTGAAGGAAACCTTCGGCATCATGGTGTACCAGGAACAGGTGATGCAGATGGCGCAGATCGTCGGCGGCTATTCGCTCGGCGGCGCCGACCTGCTGCGTCGCGCGATGGGCAAGAAGGTGCCGGCCGAAATGGCCAAGCATCGCGGCATCTTCCGCGACGGCGCGATGCAGAACGGCGTAGCGGAAAGAAAAGCCGACGCGATCTTCGACCAGATGGAGAAGTTCGCGGGCTACGGCTTCAACAAGTCACACGCCGCCGCGTATTCGCTGGTCGCGTACCAGACGGCGTGGTTGAAGGTCCACTACCCCGCCGAATTCATGGCCGCGACGATGTCGTCGGACATGGATGCCACCGACAAGCTGGTGCAGTTCATCGAAGACGCGCGCGCCATCGGGCTCGCCGTGCTGCCGCCCGACGTCAATGCCTCGGCCTACCACTTCGTCGCGATCCCGCAGGGTGGCCCGGTCGAGCACGACGCGATCCGCTACGGACTCGGCGCGATCAAGGGCGTGGGCCGCGCGGTGTGCGAAGCGATCGTCGCGGCGCGCACGTCCGGCGGAGCGTTCCGCGATCTTGCCGATTTCTGCGCGCGCGTCGATCCCGGCAAATTGAACAAGCGCGTATTCGAGGCGCTGATTCAGGCCGGCGCAATGGATTCGCTGGGCGCCAACCGCGCCACGCTGACCGCGCAACTGCCCGAAGCGGTGAAGGCCGCCGAGCAGGCTTTGCGCGATCGCGAAGCCGGCCAGAACGACATGTTCGGTGCTGCATTGGCGCCCGTCGCAACGGTTTCCATCGCGACGCCCGCACAACCGCCGTGGACACTGGAGCGCAAACTCGCCGGCGAGCGCGCGACGCTCGGGCATTATCTTTCCGGACATCCCACCGACCCGTGGCGGGAAGTGCTGGCGCAACTCGCCACCTGCCCCATCGGCGAAATCGCCGACCGCTACGAGCCGCCCGCCCCGCGCGGCGGCGATGGCGAGGAGAATCGCTGGCGTCGTGCACCGGAAACGCCGTGGGCCGTCGCCGGCATGATCGTGAAGATGCGTCGGCGCGGCGATACCGGCGCGGCAGTACGCATCGAAGACTGGAGTGGCGCGATCGAAGTCAATTTCTTCCGCGAAGCGATGCAGCAGTACGCGCCGTTGCTGCAACCCGATGCGTTGCTGGTGATCGAGGGTGGGCTCGCACTGGACGATTTCAGTGGCGAACTCGCGATCCGCGCACGCCGTGCGTGGACGCTCGACGAAGCCTGCGAAGCCGGCGCGCGCGTATTGCGCGTCGGCGTCAACGGTATCGACGCCGGGTTCGTAAATACGTTCAAGCGTGCGCTTGCGGGCCATTGCGGCGGCCGCACGCCGTTGCTGCTCACCGGCTACCGCAACGCCAGTGGAAGCGCAGACATCCGGCTGGGCGACGATTGGCGCGTAAAGGTCAATACCGGCCTCCTGCGCAGCCTCGCGGAAGTGCCGGGTGTCAAGTCCGTGCAGCCCTCGCTGTCGCGCCCGGCCGCTCCCTGAACAGCCGCCGCTATAATCGCGACTTTGCCCAATCAGGCAGTGGGAATGAACCCCAATTTCCTCGATTTCGAGCAGCCGATTGCCGAGCTGGAAGACAAGCTGCGCGGGCTGACCACGGCCGGCCACGACAGCGCCATCGACGTGGACGACGAAGTCGGGAAGCTGCGCTCGAAGTTGCGCATCAAGACCGCCGAAATCTTCAAGGACCTCTCACCTTGGCAGATCACGCAACTGTCGCGCCATCCGGGCCGGCCGTACACCAACGATTACGTCGGGGTGATCTGCGACGAGTTTCACGAACTCGCCGGCGACCGGATGTATTCCGACGACGCCGCGATCGTGGGCGGGCTGGCTCGCATCATCGGACGACCGGTGATGGTGATCGGCCACCAGAAGGGCCGCGACATCAAATCGAAAGTGCGCCGCAACTTCGGCATGCCGCGCCCGGAGGGCTACCGCAAGGCGTTGCGCCTGATGCAGATGGCCGAACGCTTCGGCTTGCCGATCCTCACCTTCATCGACACGCCCGGCGCGTATCCCGGCGTCGGTGCCGAGGAGCGCGGCCAGAGCGAAGCCATCGCCCGCAACCTCGAGGTCATGGCGGAGCTGAAGGTGCCGATCGTGTGCACCGTGATCGGCGAAGGCGGCTCCGGCGGCGCGCTCGCGATCGGCGTGGGCGACCGCGTCAACATGCTGCAGTACTCGACGTATTCGGTGATCTCGCCGGAGGGCTGCGCGTCGATCCTGTGGAAGAACGCCGGCCGGGCAAAAGATGCCGCGGAAGCATTGGGGCTCACCGCGCCGCGCCTCAAGGAACTCGGCCTGATCGACAAGATCATCCGCGAACCCACCGGCGGTGCACACCGCAACCCGCGCTCGATGGCGATCCGCCTGAAAGCGGTGCTGCTGAACGAGCTCGACGAACTGCAGGCCTTGTCGGTGGAGCAACTGCTCGAACAACGCTACCAGCGCCTGCGCGGTTACGGCGAATACCAGGAATAGACCCGGACATGGGGCGGCGCGCTACCATCGCCGTACGACATCGCCCGGGAGTTTCCCATGGCCAACGAATCCGCCTCAAAGCTCGCGGTGCTGATCGACGCCGACAACGCGCAGCCTTCGCTGATCGAGGCGCTGTTGGCCGAAATCGCCAAGTACGGCACCGCGCACGTCAAGCGTGCGTACGGCGACTGGACCGACAATCATCTGAAGAGCTGGAAGGACGAACTGCTCAAGCAGTCGGTACAGCCGATGCAGCAGTTCGGCTACACGCGCGGCAAGAACTCCACGGATTCGGCTTTGATCATCGACGCGATGGACCTGTTGTATTCCGGGCGCTTCGACGGCTTCTGCATCGTGTCCAGCGACAGCGATTTCACCCGCCTGGCCGGCCGCATCCGCGAGTCTGGCCTGATCGTGTACGGCTTCGGCGAACGCAAGACGCCGGAGCCGTTCGTCGCGGCGTGCGACAAATTCATCTACGTCGAGAACCTCGCCGGCAAGCCCGACGAACCCGCGCCGCAGAAACCGCGCAGCGCAGCCCAACTCAAGCAGGATTCCGGCTTGGTGAACCTGTTGCGCAACGCGGTCGATGCCGCTTCCGACGAAGACGGTTGGGCCACGCTCGGCGCGGTCGGTTCGATCATCAACAAGCAGCGGCCCGATTTCGACGCGCGCAGCTACGGCTACGGAAAGTTGAGCGACCTTGTCGCCGCCACCACGCTGTTCGAAATCGAACGCCGCAGCTCCGGCGAAGGGCGACCCAAGACACTCCACGTGCGCAACCGCGCGAAGCCCGGCAAAGGTTGACCCGATGTGGTCCGACGGATTGCGCAAACGGCTGCGCGCGGATGATCCGCCGGCGTTGTGCGTGGCCTTCAGCGGCGGCCCCGATTCGACGGTGTTGCTGCATGCGCTGGCCCAACTGCCCGAAGCACGTTCCCACGGTTTGCGCGCGCTGCACGTCGACCATGGACTGCATGCCGACAGCGTCGCGTGGGCGGAGCATTGCGCAACTTTCTGCAAGACCGCCGATATCCCGTTGACGACGGTCCGTGTGGAAGTTGGCGATATCCACGGCGAAGGCATCGAAGCCGCGGCGCGGCGCGCGCGTCATGCGGCGTTCGCCGAACATCTGCACGACGGCGAATGGCTGGCACTGGCGCACCACCGCGACGACCAGATCGAAACCGTTTTGCTGAAGCTGCTGCGCGGCGCGGGACCGGAAGGCTTGGGCGGCATGCGCGTGCTGAGGCCGTTTGGGCGCGGATTCCTGTGGCGGCCCTTGTTGGAAACACCACGCGAAACATTGCGCAAGTATCTGATCGGAAACGCGCTTCCATGTATCGAGGATCCCGCCAACGGTGATCCGCGTTTTGCCCGGAACGTCTTGCGCTCCGAAATCCTGCCGCGCATCGCGACGCACTGGCCGCACGCCGATGCATCGATCCTTCATTCGGCGCGGCTGTGCCGCGCGGCTGCCGATTACATCGACCTCGATGTGCGAAGCGCGTTGGAGTCACTGCGGCGGCGGAACGACACGCTGGACGCCGCTGGCTGGCTGAAATTGCCGAACGCGTTGCGCGCGCCGGTACTGGACACGTGGCTGCACGCACGCGGTCTCGGCCATCCGCCTGATGCATCACGCGCCGAACTCGAGCGGCAAGCCGCCTGCGCCGCGAACGACGGCGCGCCCTTGATCGCATGGCCTGGGGCGGAGGTTCGTGCCTGGGACGGGCGTCTGCACGCGACGCCACCTTTGGCAGCACCACCGGAAGACTGGCAAGCAGAATGGGACGGCGCGCCGCTCGCGCTGCCGCAGGATTGCGGAACGCTGATGCTGGAAGCGGCGGGAACGGAATCGGCGCGCGCGGACGCCGTGCATCTCGATCGGGCATTGGCCGTACGTCTTCGCCGTGGCGGCGAAAGGATCAAACCCGCCGGCGACCCGCACACGCGCGAATTGCGCGACCTGTTCCAACGGGCGCGCATGCCGCCGTGGCTCCGCGTGCGCTGCCCACTGGTTTTCGAGAATCACGAATTGATCGCAGTTGCCGGCCTGTGGATCAGCGAGCATGGCAAAGCCGTTTTCGATGCCTGCGGCGCAAACCCATGCTGGGTGCCGCCGGAGTGGGCTGAATGAATCAGGATCGCGCGGGCAGCCGTTCAGGTGGCGTCCACGCCATCCGCGATAACAAGATGGCGAGTCACAGGAGGAAACCGACATGAAAACCGCACGCATCGCCGCCGTGGTCGCGTTCGCGCTCGCCGGCGCGGGTCTTCTCACCGCCATGCCGGCGCTGGCCGATCCGCCGCCGTGGGCGCCCGCGCACGGCTGGCGCGCCAAGCATCAGTATGTCTATTATCCGTCGGCCGAGGTGTACTACGAACCGGCTTCGCGGATGTGGTTCTGGCTGGGCGGCGATGGTTGGCAGGCCGGCATCAGCCTGCCGATCGCATTGCAGGGTTACGTGGGGGTCGGCGGCGTGAACATCGCGCTCGACGTCGATCGGCCGTACCTGCGCAACGACTACGTGGTACGCCATTACGGCGGCCATCAACATCGTTGGTGGCGCGACGACGATCGCGGGCATGGACACGGCGACCACGGCAACCATGGCAACAGCGATCATGGCCACCACGGCAATGGCGGCCATGGTCACGGCGGCCACTGACCACAACACTCCACGGCCAGTCGTCTTTCATTCGGATGCCCGCGAGCGCCCCACGATGATTCGTGCGCCGCGCTGCCAGGTCATGTACGACCACGCCCAGTTCCACATCACTGCGAGCCGATTGCGGAAGCTGATCAGGAAGAAGATGTGCGCGAACAGCCAGAACAGCCAGCCGGCGAAACCGGAGAACTTCAGGCCGCGCAGATCGACCACCGCCGAGGAACGGCTGATGCTGGCGAGGCTGCCGTAGTCGCGATAGCGGAACGGCCGCGCGGCGCGGCCCGCAATGCGGTCGCGAATCGCGTGCGCCACGTAAGTGCCCATCTGCTTGGCCGCGGGCGCCATGCCGGGCACGCGCTGGCCGCCTTGCTCGACCCATGCGAGATCGCCGATCACGAATACTTCGGGACGGACCGGCAGCGACAGGTCCGGCGCCACTTTCACGCGCCCGGCGCGGTCGCGTTCGGCACCCAATTGCGCGCCCAGCGGCGATGCCGCGACGCCCGCCGCCCACAACACCGTGCGCGCGGGGATATGCTCGTCGCCCATGCGCACGCCGGTTGCATCGATGCCGGTCACCGCGGCGCCGGTGTGGACGTCGACGCCCATGCGTTCCAGTTTGCGCTGCGCAATCGCTGAAAGTGTTTCCGGCATCGCGGACAACACGCGCGGACCGGCTTCCACCAGGTGGATGCGGGCTTGACGTGGATGCGCGATCCGAAATTCGCGCGGCAGGGTGTGATGCGCGATTTCCGCCAGCGTGCCGGCCAGCTCTACGCCGGTCGGGCCCGCACCGACGATCACGAACGCCAGCCACTCGGCGCGCTTCACCGCGTCGGGTTCGCGTTCGGCTGCTTCGAACGCGGAAAGGATCCGCCGCCGAATCGCCAGCGCATCGTTCATGGTCTTGAGCCCCGGCGCGAACTCCTCCCAGGCGTCATGCCCGAAATACGCGTGGGTGGAACCGGTCGCGACGACCAGATAGTCGTACGTAATGGTTTGCGCGCCGGCCTGCACGCGCCGCGCGGCAAGATCGATGCCCGTCACCTCTTCCATCCACACGGTCACGTTGCGTTGCCGCCGCACGATGTGCCGCAGCGGCGCGGCGATGTCCGGGCCGGACAGGCTGGCCGCGGCGACCTGGTACAGCAGCGGCTGGAACACGTGATGGTTGGCGCGGTCGACCAAAGTCACGCGCACCGGTGCGCGGGCCAGCGCGCGCGTGGCATTCAAGCCACCGAACCCGCCGCCCAGGATCACCACGTGCGGCCATGACGCCTGCGTGTCCATCACGCATAGTATGGCGCACCCATGACCGTCGGCACTGGAACATGGCGACCGCCGCTTCAATCATGGGGACTCACCAAACCGAGGGGATGCGCCATGTACCGATTGCACGGGGTCATGCTGGCGGGGTTGCTCGTTGCCGGGTTTGCATTCTCGCCGGCATCACCCGCCGCGGCGTCGACACAGACCGGCTTCACGCTCGAACAGGTGCTGTCATATCCCTTCCCGCTCGATCTGACGTCCGCACGCCACGGCGATCGCATCGCGTGGGTGATCGACCAGAACGGCGTGCGCAACGTGTGGGTGGCCAAGGCGCCGGATTTCAAACCGCACCAGGTCACGCGCTTCACGCAGGACGATGGCCAGGAAATCACGCAGTTGACGTTCTCGCCCTCGGGCAACACGCTGGTGTTCGTGCACGGCGGCGACCACGACGCCAACTGGCCCGTGAAAGTGGCGGTCGATCCCGCGTCCAGCCCGGTGGAACCGAAGGTGATGATCTGGACCGTGGACCTGCACGCGAACACCGCGCGCGAGCTCACCGAAGGCGATGCACCGGTGATTTCATCGGATGGCAAGCTCGCCTACATCAAGGACGACCAGGTCTGGACCGCGCCGATGGCGGCAAACAGCAAGACCAAACCGAAGCGACTGTTCTTCGATCACGGCAAGGACGGCGACCTGCAGTGGTCGCCGGATGGCAAGCGGCTGGCGTTCGTGTCGCATCGCGACGACCACGCGTTCATCGGCCTGTTCACCGATGACCAGACGCCCATCCTGTATGTGTCGCCTTCGACCGGCAATGACGGCGATCCGCGCTGGTCGCCAGACGGCGCGCACATCGCGTTCACGCGCCAGCCGGGCAACGGCGGTCCGCCGCAACCGATCCTCGTGCAGACGCCGCAGCCGTGGTCGATCCGGGTCGCGGACACCCGCACCGGACAAAGCCGGGTCGTGTGGCAAAGCCCCGACACGCTGGTCGGTTCGTATCCGCAGACCGCGGGCGGCTCCAACCTGCATTGGGCCGATGGCGATTCGAAATTGGTGTTCCTCGCCGACCTCGACGGCTGGCCGCATCTGTATTCCATCGACGCCAATGGCGGAACGCCGACGTTGCTGACACCAGGCAAGTTCATGGTGGAAGACGTGGCAATGGCACCCGACGGACGCTCGATCGTGTACACCGCCAACACCGGCACAACGAAAGACGACAACGACCGCCGGCACCTGTTCGAGGTTTCCGTGGACCGGGCGGACGCGAAGGCATTGACCTCGGGCAGCGGTATCCAGACTTCGCCCGCCGCGGCCGGCAGTGGCATCGCCTACATCGATGCGGGCGCGCAACGGCCGCCGCTGGTTTCCCTGATGCAGGCCAATGGCAACAGCCAACGCGCGCTGCAGGCCGACCTGATTCCGGCCGATTTCCCGACCGCGCAATTGGTGATCCCGCAAGTGGTGACCTTCAAAGCCGCTGACGGTACGGAAATCCAGGGCCAGTTGTTCCGCAGCGCCCATGCCGGCGCCGACCAACCCGGCATGATCTTCGTGCACGGCGGACCGCCGCGGCAGATGCTGCTGGGCTGGCACTACATGGATTACTACACCAACAGCTACGCGGTGAACCAGTATCTCGCCACGCACGGCTTCACGGTGCTGTCGGTCAACTACCGGCTCGGGATCGGCTACGGGCATGCGTTCCACAATCCGCCGCACGCGGGTCCGGCCGGCGCATCCGAATACCAGGATGTCGTCGCGGGCGCGAAATTCCTGCAGCACGTGCACGGCGTCGACCCGGCGCGCATCGGCATCTGGGGTGGCTCCTACGGCGGCTATCTCACCGCGCTGGCACTGGCCCGCAATTCCGACATCTTCAAGGCCGGCGTGGACATGCACGGCCTGCACGACTGGTCGCGCGCGATCGGCTGGTGGTTCGACCAGAATCCGAACGGTCGCTACGAACAAGGCGACTACAAGCAGGCGCTGAAGGTGGCGTGGGAATCCTCGCCCGACGCCGACATCGCGAAATGGAAATCGCCCGTACTGCTGGTGCAAGGCGACGACGACCACAACGTGCATTTCCTGCAGATGGAGGACATCGTGCCACGCCTCAAGAAACACGGCGTCCCATTCGAGGAAATGGTGATCCCCAACGAGATCCACGGCTTCCTGCGCCACGCCTCGTGGATGAAGGCCGACACCGCGACCGTGGATTTCCTGGAACGCAAACTGGGCGGTGCTGCGCATTGATCCCGCAGCGAAGCGCGAAGTCTGCTTTTTAGTCGTCATTCCGGGGCCGCCGCGGCTCTTCGCGGCGGAACCCGACTGCGGAGGCAGGATGCCGAAGCGAACATCGGCGCAGCCGATGGCCCGAAGGGCGAGCCGCAGGATGCGGCGAGTCAATCGGTTTTCCGGAATAGCAAAAACAACTCATGCAACAAGCAGCACCAACCGAATCCATTGACCTTCACGCCTACCTCGAACGCATCGGCACCCGAACCCCCGTCGCGCCCAACCTGCAAACCCTGCGCACCATCATCGCCGCGCACGTCGCCACGATTCCGTTCGAGAACCTCGATCCGTTCCTCGGCATCTCACCGGCCCTGGACATCGCATCCGTGCAGCGCAAGCTGGTGCGCGACGGCCGCGGCGGCTACTGCTTCGAACAGAACCGCTTGCTGAGCGACGCCCTGCGCGCGATCGGTTTCCATGTGACCGACCTCGCCGCGCGCGTGCTGTGGGGACAATCCGAAGACGCGATCACCGCGCGCACCCACATGCTGTTGCGCGTCGAAGCCGAAGGAAAACCATGGCTGGCCGACGTCGGCTTCGGCGGCAACACGCCCACCGCTCCGCTCGAATTTGTTCCCGATGTCGAACAGACCACGCCGCACGAGCCCTTCCGGCTGATCCGCCGCAACGACAGCGACTGGCGATTGCAACTGTTCGCGGCCGACGCGTGGCAGACGCTGTACCGCTTCGACCTGCAGCCGCAATTTCCGGCCGACTACCGCATCAGCAACTACTGGACATCCACCAACCCCGATTCGCACTTCGTCACCGGCCTCACCGCCGCCCGCGCGCCGACCGGCCGCCGGCTCACGCTGCGCAACCGCGGGTTCACCGTGCACACCACCGGCGGGGAAACCACCAAGCGAACCCTCGCCACCGCCGCGGAAATCCGCGCAGTGCTGCAAGAGGAATTCCGGATTCGGTTGCCCGAGAATTCAAAGCTCGACGAAATGCTCGGCCATTTGCCAGAATGACGGTGAGCCGCGACTCCTTGGGGCCGCAGCCAATCCAAAGCAGTCATGCACCCCGTTGCTGTACAACTCAGGCCGCGCCGCGACCTGCGGCCTTTCGTCATGTTTCGGTGTATCGACAGGAGACCATCCGTGTTGCGATCTCTCTCTGCGTTGCCCCTGCTTTGCCTGTCGCTGACTGCTGTCGCCGCGCCCGCACCGATCAATGGTCAACTGGCGAAGCGCATCAATGCGGACGTGCAAACGATCCTGCAGCGCACCAGCGCGCCAAGTGCCACGATCCTGATCGCCGAACACGGCAATGTCATTTACCGCCACGCGTATGGACTGCGCGATCACGAACATCACGTGCCGACTACGGTGGGTAGCTATTACGAAATCGGTTCGATCACCAAGCAGTTCACCGCCGCAGCGATCCTGCAATTGCAGGAAGCCGGCAAACTGCATCTCGATGACAAGCTCTCCGCCTATCTGCCAAGTGCGCCACACGCTGGCGAAGTCACACTGCGGCAATTGCTCTCGCACACCAGCGGCATGCCCGAATATCTCGACGCGGTGGATGCAGCCAAGGCGATCGAAAAGCCGGCCAGCTTCGACAAGCTGGTGTCGTACATCGCAGGCAAGCCGCTCGATTTTCCGCCCGGCAGTCACTGGTCGTACTCGAATACCGGTTACATCCTGGCCGGCCGTGTCATTGAAGTGGTGTCGCACGAATCCTATCGGCACTACGTGCAGACACATCTGCTCGACTCTGCCGGTATGACGCACACCTTCACCGTGGCGGAGGAGAACAAATTACCGAACATGGCGATCGGTTATGACCGCGAGAACGGGCAGATCAAACCCGCACGCACGATCGCCGCGTCGGTCGGTTGGGCGGCTGGGTTTCTCGTCTCGACAGTGGACGATTTGGAGAAATGGAATACCGCCTTGAGAAGCGGCAAGATCGTGACGCCGGCCGATTACGCGTTGATGGCAACATCGGTCAGAACCGCTCAAGGCGACGCCGGCTACGGTCTGGGTCTGTTCGTGGACAGCATCGATGAGCAACCGCGCGTCGGGCATACCGGCGGATCACTGGGCTTCACTACGGCGAACGAGTATTTCCCGCGACAGGACATGCAGATCATTGCGTTCACGAACTTCGTGGATAGCCCGGAACCAGGCGAGACCATCACCACCGCAATCTTCGAGGACCTCAATCCGGACATCGCGGCTGCCGCGATGCGTCCGAGCCCAGGCGAGGACCCCACGGTGACCGCCAAGACCAAAGCCTATTTCGCGCAACTACAGGCCGGCGATCGGGACTCTCCGTATCTCGCGGCCAAGCTCAACCAGAAAATGAAAGCGGGTTTGGCCAAGCGCCTTGCAGACGAATTCAAAGGTTATGGTCAACCCACCGCCTTCATTTTCAAAGGCAGGCACACGAACGCGGGCAAAACGTTCAATGACTACGTGATCCGCTTCGGGCCGGGCAGCCTGCTCAAATTCGGCGTCGCGCTGGACAGGACCGGCAAAATTGCCAGCATCTCACTCGGATAAGACTGGAGCATCCATGCGGACCGAGATAATGCCAGCGAATTGCCCTCTCGCGACCCGCTCCAGCCGATGGCGAGCGCTCCGGTTTCGGGAAGGCTGGTGCGCCTATCGCAACAAAATGTCGGCGCTCATTCGGGAGCGGCGGGATACACAACTCCGATGGCATCAATCACTCTACAAGGCAGCTACCGACTACGCTTTCGCCCGGGTGCTCTGCTTGCTGCCTGGCTGTTAATCTTTCGAGTGTGTCACCGCATGTCGGATCCGCTCGCTCAGAAATTCTTTGCTAAACGTCGCGATTTCATCCTCCGTGACCGCCGCCGTCACACCACCGGCACGCCGCTGATGTTGTTCTTGGGGTCGAGCCAGAACGATTCGCTGGCGAACCGGTTGAAGATTTCGGCCGGAAGTATGGGCTTGCGTTCCGGTGCCTCGACTTTCGAGCGCACAGTGTGCAGACCGGGCATGCCGACGCGCGAGTCGAATTCGCTGGCTCCGTATTCGACGCTGTCGAAGTCGTGTTCGAACCACGGCTCGCCAATGAACTCGTAAACCTTGCGCAGCGCCGCTTCGGGGCTTTTCGTCAAGCTTTCGTAGGTCAGCAGCAGCAGATGGCCTGAAGCATACTGGCCGTAAAACGCATCCTTGATCGCCTGGAATGAAAAGCCGACCATGCCGCGCGGGTCGGTCAGTGCCTGCACCCGCGAATAGACGGTCGTGTTGGTGTCGAATCGGAAAACCTTGCTGACGCGGACCGGCTGTTGGCGCACCAGCCGTTCCATGCTGTCCAGCACCCACGGCAACTGCCGCACGCACGCAATGACCTTGGCGCGCGGGAACAACATGTCGAGCATCTGCATGCGGCTGCACCACAGCCGGCTGGTGTCGAAGACCACCTCGGCGCTGCTTTGCGCGGCGTAGAAATTCTCGACCAGTCCGCGCAGTACCGAAACGCGCGCCTCGTCGGAAATCGCGTGCGAGAAATCGTTCTTGCTGCTCATCTCCGCGACCACCACGCCCATGATGTCGGCGATGGGGCTGGTCATGCCCGCGTGAAACCGCGGGTTCTGCTTCAGGATCGCCGCCAGCAACGTGCTGCCGGAGCGCGGCAGGCCGGAAATGAAGTGGAACGTTCGAGATGGCTTCGCGAAATCCGGTGCGGCGGACATGCTTGCGCTCCTGTTGGTGAACGTGTATTGCCTTGGGCCAGTATCGCAGGCGCGGCACGGAGATATTTTGTGACATCGCAGGTTGGGATTGTTGGGCTTCACCGGCAAGAGCAGCCGGTTCAGCCCAACCTACTGCCGGCTTTATCGGCGGAAGCCCAACGTCGTCCCAATGTTGGGCTTCACCCGGAGCACGTTCCGGGTTCAGCCCAACCTACACGTCGATGTTGTGAACGGTCAGCGTCTACGGCCTCGGCCCCGTCGAAGCGCGAATGCGCATTTCGTAATCGAGTTCGACCATGCGCGCCTCGCCGCGGCTGAGCACAAGCCGCAACAATTCCTCGGTGGCGCGGCGTGCCATCGCGTGCACCGGCTGGTGGATCGTCGTCAATGGCGGCCACACCTGGGTCGCAATCGTGGTGTCGTCGAAGCCGCACACGGAAATATCGGCGGGGACCGACAATCCTGCCTCGGATGCGGCCCAGATCGTGCCGGTGGCCATGTCGTCGTCGCCCGCGAAGATGGCGGTGGGCCGCTGCTTCAACGCCAGCAACTTGCGCGCGGCGGCGACGCCCGATTCGAACGAAAACCTGCCCTGCACCATGTACGCGGGATTCTCCTTCAGGTCTGCGCGCTTCATGCCGTCGCGATAACCGGCCAGCCGCCACACGCCGGCGCCGTGCTCCAGGTCGCCCACGATGTGCGCGATGCGCGTGTGGCCCAACGAAACCAGGTGCGCCACCATCGCGGCCGCGGCCTCGCGTTCCCGCAGGATCACGCCCACCTGTTTTTCCGGATGACGCGGGGAAATCGAGGCGAACGGGACTCCGCTCTTGCGCAGGCTCTTCAGCAAGGCCGCGTGGTCGGTGATCGGCGGCGTCAGGATCAATCCGTCGGGGCGGTGCCGCGTCAGGATGTCGTCCACGCGATCCACGAAATCGGGCGCGGCCGAAACCAGCGGCTGCACCGTCATGCTGTAGTGCTGCGCTTCGCACGCCTCCAGCACGCCGGCCTGCACTTCCATGATGTAGCTGGGCGAACGGTTGTCGTACAGCAGGCCGACCGTGAAGGAGCGGTTGGTCGCGAGGCTGCGCGCCGAGGTGAGCGGTCGATACTTCAGCGCGGCCATCGCATCCAGCACCTGCTGGCGCGTGGATTCGCTCACGTTCGGCTCGTTGTTGAGCACCCGCGAGACGGTCTTGCGCGAGGTCTTCGCCACGCGGGCCACGTCGCTGATGTTGGCGCGCTTCATGGGTGTTGTGGTTGTTGTGGTTGAGGCTTCAAGGAATCCATTGGCAATCCATGTTTTCGTCATTCCGGGGCCGCGCGCAGCGCGACGCGGGGAGCGGTCAAGGATGACCGCGTTTTGAGGAGCGAGGAAACCCGGAATCGGTTTGGATCACGGTCACGCTCGAAACCGATTCCGGGTTCC
>Ga0207707_10000166_pt1 | contig 69146 bp, 48 predicted proteins | sample KBSC83BmetaG_FD_184336 | JGI IMG/M metagenome (GOLD analysis project Ga0207707, IMG submission 184336) | Corn rhizosphere microbial communities from Kellogg Biological Station, Michigan, USA - KBS C8-3B metaG (SPAdes) (version 2) | ecosystem: Host-associated > Plants > Roots > Rhizosphere ... | reverse complement strand
CAGGAACTGTTCAATCGTTTCGAGCGCGTCACGGCACGCTTCCTCGATGTAGTGCTCGAATTCGCCGGAGAGATTCCGGAGGATGAATTGCTTCGCCGCTCAGTACGCGAGCAGCGTCCCGTTTTTGACGCCTACCCGGGGAGCCCGGCTTCGCGCGCATTCAAGAAATTGGCTGCGCGAGCCGATACATGGCCGGTACCCCCCGGTCCGCGAGGAAATATCGAGTTCTTCGTGGAGCGACTGGTCCGTAGAGCAACGGCACGGCTGGAAGCGGTGCCATGAACGCGGCGAGCGCGTACGGCGCGCACCGGCCCTCGGGAGAGGCGGACGAGTTGATCATGCGCCACGCCGAGTTGGTGAAGCGCATTGCCTATCACCTGGCCGGACGGCTGCCGCCGTCGGTCGAGGTGGATGACTTGATTCAGGCCGGGATGCTGGGACTGCTCGAGGCCGCTTCGCACTACGCCGCCAATCGGGGGGCAAGCTTCGAGACATACGCCGGCATACGGATACGCGGCGCGATGATTGATGCGCTGCGCAAGCTCGACTGGGCGCCGCGCTCTGTGCATCGCAAGGCCCGCGCGGTAGCTGCTGTTGTCAGGGACATCGAGCGCAAGACGGGACGCGATGCGCGCGATGTGGAGATCGCCGGGCAGATGGGCGTGCCGCTGGAGGAGTATCACTCCATCGTGCAGGACGCGGCCAGCTGTCGCCTGGCGGCCCTCGACGATGCAACGGCTGCCACCGCGGCCGGCCCGGAGGATCCGTTCCAGGAGACGGCAGATGAGGGTTTTCGGTTGGCTCTGGCGCAGGCCATCGACGGATTGCCGGAGCGCGAGAGGCTGGTGATGTCGCTCTACTACAGCGACGGACTGAATCTGAAAGAGATCGGTGCGGTGTTGAAGGTGACTGAATCGCGGGTGTGTCAGCTGCACGGCCAGGCACTCGTGAGATTGAAGGCGCGGCTGGTCGAATGGCGCGACGGCGCCGTCGAAGCGCACGCCTAGATGGGAGACTTGCACGTGAGCAAAGATATGAAATTCCTCGTGGTCGATGACTTCTCGACCATGCGCCGCATCATCAAGAACCTGCTGCACGATCTGGGCTATCCGAACGTCTCGGAAGCCGACGACGGCAAGACGGCGTTGCCGATGCTGCAGGCAGGCAACTTCGACTTCCTCATCACCGACTGGAATATGCCGGGCATGCCGGGCCTCGACCTGATCAAGGCCGTGCGCGCCGACACCAAGCTGGCGAAGATGCCGGTGCTGATGTTGACCGCAGAAGCCAAGCGCGAGCAGATCATCGAGGCGGCTCAGGCAGGGGTGAACGGGTATGTGATCAAGCCCTTCACCGCGGAGACGCTGAAAGAGAAGCTCGACAAGATCCTCGGGCCGGGCAAGTGAGGACACCATGTCGAGTTTCGCCATACTGAAGCTGGAATACGGGGCCTGCGTCGAAGCGCTCGCCGAAGCCCTGCGTACCGAGGACGAGACCGCCTTCTTCGCCGCCGTGGACCATATCGTCCACATGCGCGAGCCGGGCATGTTCACCGAGATCCGCAAACTTACCGGCGACCTGCAGAAGGCGCTCGAGCGCTTCAGCATCGAGTCGCGCCTGCAGGACATCGCCGAGAACGATATTCCCGACGCGCAGGCCCGCCTGGCTCACGTCCTTCGCATGACGGACGAGGCGGCCCATCGCACCCTCGACCTGGTGGAGCAGTCCGGTCCGCTCGCCGAGCGCACCGCCCGCGAAGCCACGGCACTCATCGATCAGGTGACCGCCTATCGCAACCGCACTGCCGAAATGAAGGGCTTCGAGGGCGTCGTGCGCTCGATCGATGCCTTCCTGCCGGTCGTGCGCTCGCTGGAGGCATTCCTGCCGGCCGCACGCGCCGACTCGGAGCTGATCCGGCGCAACCTCGCCGACGTGCTGCTCGCTCAGGGCTATCAGGACCTCACGGGACAGATCATCCGCAGCGTCATGAAACTGGTCGAGGAGCTGGAAGCCGCGCTTTCCAACCTTGCGAAGCTCTCCGGCGACGTCGTCGAGCATGCGACGCTCGGTGAGGCCTCCCAAGGCCACGGGCCGACGGTTCCGGGGGTGACCAAAGGAGAGGTGGCCTCGGGCCAGACGGACGTCGATGCGCTCCTGTCCGGCCTCGGAATGTAGGATCTAGGATGCCGCCGTGGACATCCTGAGCATCATCGGACTGGTGCTCGCACTCAACGCGATCCTCGTGGGCGCCGTGCTCAAGGGCGCCGGCCTCATGGCGCTCGTCTCCGCGGCTGCCTTCATGATCGTGATCGTCGGCACCGTCGCCGCGATCTGCATTCAGACGCCTCTTCCGGTGATGCAGCGTGCGCTGAAGATCTTCCCCTGGGTCATAAAGCCGCCCACCCGCGACGGCCAGTTCCTGATCACCAAGATCGTCGAATGGAGCAACACCGCGCGCAAGCAAGGACTGCTGGGGCTCGAGCCCATGATCGCGCGCGAGTCGGACGATTTCGTGAAGAAGGCACTGCAACTGGTGGTCGACGGGAGCGAGCCGGAGAACATCAGCACCGCGCTATACGTCGACCTGAATATGCGCGAGAGCGCGGACACCACCGCCGCCAAGGTGTTTGAAGGAATGGGCGTGTACTCGCCCACGCTGGGCATCATCGGCGCCGTCCTCGGCCTGATGGCCGTACTCCAGAATCTTGCCGATCCCAGCAAGCTCGGACACGGCATCGCGGCGGCGTTCACCGCCACCGTCTATGGCATCGGGCTCGCCAACCTGTTCTTCCTGCCGGTCTCCGCCAAGCTCAAAGTGATCATCGCGCGTCAGACGCAGTTCCGCGAGATGGTGATCGACGGCATGCTCTCGATCGCCCAGGGCGAGAACCCGCGCGCGATCGAGGCGAAGCTGCAGGGCTATTTGCATTGAGGGTATGCGATGGTCAAGAAGCATACGCTCGCGCACCGGCCCTCTCGTAGGCACAAGCACGAGGACCACACGAACCACGAGGCGTGGGCGATCCCGTACGCGGATCTGCTGACCCTGCTGCTCGCGTTCTTCGTCGTGATGTACGCGATCTCCTCGGTGAACGCGGGTAAATACCGCGTGCTGTCCGACTCGCTGTTCGCGGCCTTCCGGGGTGCACCGCGCACGATGCAACCCATTCAGGTCGGGGAGAAGCAGGTCGGCTCCGGAGCCGACATCCAGACCAGCATCGTCCAGCAGGCGATGCTGGAGGGCGAGCCGCGTTCCATCCTCGCGGTGAAGGCCGATCCGGGCAGCTCGAAGGTGACCGGCAACCCCACGGTCGAGCCGAAGGTCGAGTCGGTCGCCACCCCGAAGATCAACGCGCTCAGCAACACCGCTTCGCAGGCGCTGCAGAAAGTGGCCGACCAGGTCGAGCACGCGATGGACGATCTGGTGAAGGACAACCTCGTCGTCGTGCGGCGCTCGGACTTCTGGATCGAGGTCGAGATCAAGACCGATATTCTCTTCCCCAGCGGCAGTGCGCACCTGGGGACCAACGCCATCAGTGTGATCGAGCGCCTGGCCGACTCGCTGGCGCCCTTTCCGAACAACATTCGCGTCGAAGGCTACACCGACAACGTGCCGATCAAGAACCTCCAGTTCTACTCGAACTGGGAGCTGTCGGCCGCCCGGGCGGGCAGTGTCGTGCGGGTACTCGCCAAGCGCGGTGTCGATCCCGTTCGCCTGGCCGTCGTCGGCTACGGCGAGCAGCGCCCCTTGCAATCCAACGACACGTCCCAGGGGCGCAACGCAAACCGACGCGTGGTCATCGTTATTCTCTCCACGCAGCTGCAACGCAAGGAAGGCGACCTTCCAGAAGCCACTGCCGCCGCCGGCGCGGATGGCGGCAGTGAAACGCCTACCGCCGCGGCGCCGAGCCCGAGTGTCACGGCGCTTCCCGGTGAAGCCGCAGCGCCGGCGGCAGCAGCGACGCCGGGGGCAACAGCCGCAACGCCGGCGGCAGCAGCGACGCCGGCCGCGACACAGGCCGCAAGGCCGGCCGCAGCAGGTACGACAGCCGCGACGGCGCCCGGCGACGTGGCACTGCCGCCGCCACCCGCCCTGCCTGGCCAATTAAGTCAACCCGTGCGCCTGCAGGGACCCCTGGGGCAACCGGCCCCTCCGGGCCGCCCGGCGTCCGCTCCGCAGGCCCTGCCGACACCACCCGTAACGCCACCCTCGACCAACCAACGCGGCTGAACCCCGCCGCGCCGCGCCGCGGCGTGCCCCGGTTGTTGGCATATTTCCTGCACCCCTCTCCCCTGGTCGGTTGCGTGGCGCCGGAAGAATGGCGGCGCTCTAAACCAACACGCGACGAATTGTGAATCCGGTCACGGGAGTGCGCGCGCATGACAGTGCCTTCAATCGATATGCTGCTGATCGCCGGCAGAGCCGTGTTTCTGCTGTTCTCCTTCGTGTTTGCCGCGGTCGCCTTCACCGCCTGGCGGCGCGCGACGCAACAGCAGACACAACACCTGCTGTCGCACACGGACCTGGTGCTGCAGCGCCTGGCGCACCTGGAAGCCCGGGTAGATGCGACCAAGCTCTCAGTTTCCGAGCTCGGCGCGCGTGTGGAGCGCCCGGCTGAGGCCGCCCCGGCGGCCCCCACGGCGGCGCCCGGCTACCAGCTGGCGATCCGCCTGGCCAAGGGTGGCGCGTCCCGCGAGGAGTTGATGGCGGGGTGCGGGCTGTCGCTGACCGAGGCGCAGCTGCTCCAGCGCCTGCACGCTCCTGCTGTGGGGTACGTCACAAACTCGTAACTGGCGGATGTTGCGCGTGCACACACTCGGAACTGCGTCAATTTTCCGTAATGCCCGCTCAAGGGCGCCGTGTACCGGGCCGATAGCGCCACTGGCACCGGCAAGCGGCTGATCTCAGGCACTGAATTCATGAAAAAGCGCCAGCAAGGGACGGGAGTCCGTCACTCGCGCACCAAAGCGCACGCGCGTGCAAAGCCGCGCGCGCGCCACGCCAGGGCCAACTCCTCTCCTGCCGGAGTGTTTGCCCTGTCCGCGGATTGCACGGTCGCCGCCAGCACAACCCTCAGAGCCGGCCTGCTCGAGGTCCTGCGCGAGCCGGCATCCGTCACCCTCGACATCGCCTCCGTGCAGCGCATCGACACCGCGGGCATGCAGCTGATCACCGCCTTCGTCCGCGAGCGTGAATCGCTCGGCCTGCAGATCCAATGGCGCGGCTCAGCGGCCGCCTTTACCTCCGCGGCGCACCTGCTCGGCGTAGCCTCGGTGCTCAGGCTGCCGGAGCAGCCGGCATGACCATCGATCTGACACAGTTCCACGATGCCTTCTTCGAGGAGAGCTTCGAAGCGCTCGACTCGATGGAAGCGGCGCTGCTGAAGCTGGATATCGGCGCGCCGGATCGCGAGCTCATCAACACCATCTTTCGTGTCGCCCATTCGATCAAGGGCGGCAGCGCCACGTTCGGCTTTTCGGACATCGCCTCCTTCACGCACAGCCTCGAGACCCTGCTGGACGAGCTGCGCAGCGCCAGCATGCAGGTCACTCTGCCGATGTCGGACCTGCTGTTGAGGTCCGTCGATGTCATGCGCGCGATGCTGCGCGCGGTGCAGGCCAAACAGCCGATCGATGCGCAGCGCGTTTCCGACCTGCAATTCGACCTCGAGCTGATGATCGCGCAGAAGAGCGCGGCACCCATGCCGTCAGCAGGTCCAGCCCCGTGCGCAAGCCCGGCCGCCGCACTCGCGGGAAGCCAGCAGGCGCCGGCTCCGAGCCCGGCTCCCCAGGCCGCGGCGACTCCCAGCGCAACTGCCACTGCCACCAGCGCCGAACCGGCCGCATCCGCGGCGGCTTCGCGCCCGCCTGGAAAGCGCTGGCAGATTTCCTTCCGGCCGTATCGTGAGCTGTTCGCACGGGGCAACGACCCCCTGCGCATGATGAGAGAGCTCGCCGAGCTGGGTCACCTCGTCGTCAGGGTCGATACGACGGCCCTGCCTCCCCTGTCGGAGCTGGAGCCCTCGGAGTGCCATCTCGCCTGGACGCTGGAGCTGACCGGCGATGCACGCGAGGAAGCGATCCGCCAGGTGTTCGAGTGGGCCGAAGGCGATTGCGAGCTGATGATCGCAGGGATCGACGCCGGCTCGCCGGCGAGCGAGATCCTCGCAACAGCCGGCGCCCCGCTGGCCATCAAGACCGGTGCGCCGAGCGACGCCAACGCAGCCGCCGATGCCATTCTCTCGGCCGCTTCCGCCCCGGTGCCGGCATCCAAACCCGAGACCGCCGCCAAGGCCGATGCGAAAGCCGAAGGCCAGGTCACGACCATCGGCGACTCCGGCTCGATCCGGGTCAGCGTCGAGAAGATCGACGAGCTGATGAACACCGTGGGCGAGCTGGTCATCACGCAGGCCATGCTGAGCCAGCTCGGCACACAGATAGAGGGCGCCACTGCGGAGAAGCTGCGGGCCGGGCTTGCGCAGCTGGAGCGCAACATGCGCGAGCTGCAGGAAAGCGTCATGCGCGTGCGCATGTTGCCCATCACTTTCGTTTTCAGCCGCTTCCCGCGCATGGTGCGCGATCTCGCGCAGCGCCTGGGCAAGCAGATCGAATTGAAGCTCACCGGCGAGCAGACCGAGCTGGACAAGACGGTGCTGGAGAAGATCGGCGACCCGCTGGTGCACCTGGTGCGCAACAGCATCGACCATGGCATCGAGTCCCCCGAGGTCCGCGCCGCCGCCGGCAAGCCGGCTTTCGGGACGGTCCACCTGGATGCCTGTCATCGCGGCGGCAACATCGCCGTCGAGGTCAGCGACGACGGCGCGGGCCTGGACAAGGACCGCATTCTGGCGAAGGCGCGCGCACGCGGCCTGGTCGGAGCGAATGACCAGCTCACGGATGAGCAGATCCACGAGCTGATTTTCCTGCCCGGCTTCTCCACTGCGGAGAAGACCACGGATGTCTCCGGCCGCGGCGTCGGAATGGACGTGGTGCGCCGTAACGTCAAGGAGCTGGGCGGCAAGATCGAGTTGCGGACCGAGCGTGGCAGGGGCTCGCGCTTCGTGATCACTCTGCCGCTGACGCTGGCCATCGTCGACGGCCAATCCGTGGCCGTCGGCAGCGAGACCTACATCGTTCCCCTGATCTCCATCGTCGAGTCGATGCAGCTGAAGAGCTCCAACGTGAGCCGGCTGTCCGGCCGCGGCGAGGTGTTCTCGTTCCGCGGCGACTACCTGCCCATCATCCGCCTGCACGATCTCTACGGCGTCGAGCCCCTCACCCGCAATCTCCACGAGGGACTGGTGGTGGTCGCCGAAGGTGAAGGACGCCGCGTCGGCCTGTTCGTGGACGACTTGCTCGGCCAGCAGCAGGTCGTGATCAAGTCGCTGGAGGCGAACTACGGCCATGTCGAGGGCGTCTCGGGCGCCACGATCCTCGGCGATGGCTCGGTGGCACTCATTCTCGATGTGCCCGGAATCATCCGCGCGGCCTCACTGCGCGCGGTGGCCTGACCGACAGCGTCATCAATAGAAGGTTTTGAGCGAGGACACGCCATGTCAACGAGTGGTTCCGGGAATGGACAAGGTCGGCCCGAACAAGCTGTCGCCGGTGCCGGTTCGCACCAGGTACTGACGTTCGTGCTGGGTAACGAGACGTACGGCGTCGACATCCTGCGAGTGCAGGAGATCCGCGGTTGGTCCGCTGTGACGAAGATCCCTCACGCGCCCGCTCATGTGCTCGGAGTGCTGAATCTGCGTGGCTCGATCGTTCCGATCGTCGACCTGCGCATGCGGTTCGCGCTGGAGCGCGCCGAGTACACGGCCATCACCGTGATCATCGTCGTTTCGGTGAGCTCACCGGCCGGGCGGCGCGACTTCGGTGTCGTCGTGGACGGCGTATCGGACGTGGTGGACGTCAACTCCGCTGAAGTGAAGCCGGCTCCGGATCTGGGCTCCCGCTCCGCGACCGACTTCATCCGTGGGCTCGTCCCCGTGTCGGATCGGATGGTCGTGCTGCTGGACATCGACCGGCTGATCAGCGGTGAGATGTCGGCCGTCTCCGCCAACACCCTCGACACGACGGATGCGGCCCTGACGGCGAGCGCCGCCTGAAGCCCCCACGGAGACTTCCTTGAGAGACCTGAACCTTCCCACCAAGCTGTTCCTCGCCTGTGCCGCCGTAGCGGCAGTGATGGCAGGGATGAACGCGCTCTCGATCGGCATGCTCGGTCAGCTGGCCGCCGCCCTGGCTTGCGCAGGAGGGTTGGCCGTGGCGGTCGGCAGTGCGAGCGCGCGCCGCCTCGATCAGTCGCACAGCCTGATCGGGGAAATCGCAGCGGGCCGCCTCGAGAACGCCATTGAATCCGACCGCAACGATGAGGTCGGGCGGATATTCCGCAGCCTCAGCGCGCTGCAGCGCAAGCTGCGCACCGAGCGCGAGGCGCGGCAGGCCGAGGCAGCAAACGCCGCGCGCACTGCGAGCGCGAACAACACAACACAGGTGCATGCTCCGGTCGCCGACGCGAGCCACGAGCTGATGAACATCAAGGACGGCGCCGAGCTGACGGCCGTCATCCAGGCGGCTCTGCACGGCGATCTCATCGATCGAGTGAAGCTGCAGGGCAAGTCGGGTTTTCTGGCCACCCTCTCGGGCAGCGTCAACGAGCTGCTCGACAGCATGGCGAACGCCATCCGCCAGATCCAGACCGTGTCCGGCGAGGTCAACCGCGGCGCCGAGGCCATCTCCGCCGGCAACAGCAACCTCTCGCAGCGCACCGAGGAGCAGTCCTCCTCGCTCGAAGAGACGGCGACCTCCATGGAGCAGATGACCGCGACCGTGAAGCAGAATGCGGAGAACGCGGGACAGGCGAACCAGCTGGCCATTGCCGCACGTGGACAGGCCGAGAGCGGCGGCACCGTCGTCGGCAAGGCCGTCCGCGCGATGGCCGAGATCAACGAGGCCTCCCGCAAGATCGCCGACATCATCGGCGTCATCGACGAGATCGCCTTCCAGACCAACCTGCTGGCGCTCAACGCCGCCGTCGAGGCGGCCCGTGCCGGTGAGCAGGGACGTGGCTTCGCGGTCGTCGCCAGCGAAGTGCGCAGCCTCGCCGGCCGCTCCGCCACGGCTGCCAAGGAGATCAAGGCGCTCATCCAGGACAGTGTCCGCAAGGTGGAGGACGGGTCGACGCTGGTCACAGAGTCCGGACAGACGCTCGAGCAGATTGTGGTGTCGGTGAAGAAGGTCTCGGACATCGTTGCCGAGATTGCCGCAGCCTCCCGGGAGCAATCCTCGGGTATCGAGCAGGTCAACCGCGCCGTGATGCAAATGGACGAGCTCACTCAACAGAACGGCACGCTCGTCGAAGAGGCGCGCGCCGCCTCGCACACCATGGCCGAGCAGGCGCGCAATCTCAGCAACATGATGGAGCGGTATCGGGTCTCCGGCGGCAACGCAGCCGGGCACCGCTCGCCGGCGGCGGCTCGCGTCGAGCCTGCACCCATGCATTCCCTCGGTAGCAGGTCAACGAAGGCGTCCTCGCATGCCCCGGCGACCGGCAGGCTCAACAAGAGCGGCAAGCTGGCTGCTCACGCCCCTGCCCCGTCCCGCACCGGCACCGGCGGTGCCAGTGACTCGGACTGGCAGGAATTCTAGTCGACCACCGAAGAGACGCACACGCACATGCAACTTCTTAGCCGCTTGCGACTGTGGCAAAAGCTGGCGCTCCTCGTGGTAGCGATGGCCGTGCCGACCGCGCTCGTCGGTTGGTTCTACATCACCACCGCGACCGAGCAGGTGAGCCAGGCCCGCCTCGAGCGAGATGGCGGGCGCTATCTGGATGCGCTCGGCCAGTTCGGGAGCGAAGTGGTAGCGCACCACGCACGCGCTTTCACGTTCCTCAACGGCGACGCTGCACGCAAGAGCGAAGTGGTCGCCGAACAGGCCGAAGTCGACAAGCGCGTCGCCGCCCTCGACCAGGTCGATGCGGAGCTCGGCAAGCGCCTCGGGTCCTCGGGGAGCTGGGAAGCTCTCAAGTCCGAATGGCAGGCCCTGAAATCCAAGACACTGACCCAGACCCCCGAGGAGAATGACGCGGCGCACACGGCGTTGATGAGCCACATCAGCCAGCTTCGCGACCTCGTCAGCATGCGCTCGCGGCTGGGCTCGGACCCGGACGTGCAGACGCGGACGCTGATCCATGTCGCCGCCGACTACGCCCCGCAGACGCTGATCGAGGCGGGCAACATGCGGCTGCGCGCGGTGCGTGCGGCCATCAAGGGATACCTGGGCGGCGATGACCGCATCGGCATCCAGATATTCCACACCCGGGTGCAGAAACAGCTGGACACCATCCGTGCCGACCAGGAGTCCCTGTCGCCGGAGGCGGCCGCGCGGCTGCAGCCGGTGATCGAGCAGGCGAATTCGGCCGCAGGACAGTTCTACTCGACCCTGCAGACGAAGATCCTGAACGCGGCGAAGATGGACAGCAGCGGCAACGACATCTACGAGGCCGGCGTCCCGGCGGACCGGGCGATCAACGACCTGTGCACCGCCAGCTATGAAGCGCTGCGGATGGCCCTCGACAAACGCGCCTCCGATCTCGCCTTCCGTCGCAATTGGACCGGCGGCCTGAGCGCGCTGGCACTCGCGCTGGCGATCGCACTCTCCTGGCTCATCACCCAATCCCTCGCCCGCCCGCTGACGAGCGCCATCGCCGTCTTCGGCCGCATCTCCGAGGGTCACTACGACAATCAGATCGAGTCGGCGGGCACGGATGAAGCCGGCCAGGTGCTGCTGGCCCTGGATGAGATGCAGGGCAAGCTGCGCAGCCAGATCGAGACCGAGCGCGCGGTGGCGGCGGAGAACACCCGCATCCGCCAGGCCCTCGACCGCGCCTCCACCAGCGTCGTGCTCGCGGACGGCCATCACCAGATCGTCTACCTGAACGATGCCGCGCAAGCGAGCTTCACGCGCAACCAGCCGGAGATCCGCAAGATCCTGCCCACCTTCGACGCCGGGCGACTGCGCGGCTCGACGCTGGATGCCCTGTCGACCAACCCGGCCCAGGAGCGCCGCCTGCTCGATACGCTGACCGCTCCGGACCTCCAGGAGAGAGTCCTCGGCGAGTTCACCTTCAAGACCGTCACCAACCCGGTGCTCGATGAGCACGGCCAGCGGCTCGGAACGGTGATGGAGTGGACGCAGCGCACTCAGGAAGTGCGGGTGGAGAAGGAGCTGCAGGCGATGCTCACCGCCGTGAACGGCGGGGACCTGGGCAAGCGGATCGATCTGGCCGGCAAGCAGGGCTTCTTCGAAGCGATGAGCCGGGGGATCAACCAGCTCGCCGACAACATGCTGCAGATCGTGGCGCAGGTGAAGGAAGCGGCCGTGGAAGTCTTCCGCGGCGCGGAGGAGATCTCCGCGGGCAACTCCAACCTGTCCATGCGCACCGAAGAGCAGGCCTCCTCGCTGGAGGAGACGGCCTCTTCCATGGAGGAGATGACCTCCACGGTCAAGCAGAATGCCGACAACGCCAACCAGGCCAACCAGCTCGCCACGGCCGCGCGCGACCAGGCCGAGCAGGGCGGCGCCGTGGTCGGCAAGGCAGTCAACGCCATGGCCGGCATCGACGAGTCGGCCAAGAAGATCGCCGACATCATCGGGGTCATCGACGAGATCGCCTTCCAGACCAACCTGCTGGCGTTGAACGCAGCGGTGGAAGCGGCGCGCGCCGGCGAGCAGGGCCGCGGCTTCGCCGTGGTCGCCTCCGAAGTGCGCAACCTGGCCGGCCGCTCGGCGAGCGCTGCGAAGGAAATCAAGGATCTCATCCAGGACAGCGTCCGCAAGGTCAGCGACGGCTCGGCGCTCGTCACCCAGTCGGGTCATACGCTCGAGCAGATCGTGAACTCGGTGAAGAAAGTCTCCGACATCGTGGCCGAGATCGCCGCCGCCTCGCGCGAGCAGTCCTCGGGCATCGACCAGGTCGGCCGCGCCGTGATGCAGATGGACGAGCTCACCCAGCAGAACGCGGCACTCGTGGAGCAAGCCACCGCGGCCTCGCAATCCCTTGCCGACCAGTCACGTGATCTGAACCAGTTGATGGAGCGGTTCAACACTGGCACTGCACAGGCCTCCCCACGCGCCGCACGACGTGCGAGCCAGGCGGAGTCCGCCGCGCAGTCCCGGACCGCAAGTGCTCCTTCGAAGGTGAAACCCACAGGCAAGCACCGCGCTCGCCCGGCGCCGCCTGAGATATCGGATGTCGCAGCCCCCGCGGTCGCACGCAAGGTTTCCGGCGACGACAGCGAGTGGCAGGAATTCTAGTCATCGGAATGCTGCAAAAAGCGGACGAGGTTCGAGATGAATGCGCTTAGTCGTTTGAAGCTGTGGCAGAAGCTCGCAGTGTTGGTGGTGGCGATGGCCGCCCCGACGATGCTGCTGGGTTTCTTCTACCTCAGCGGGGCGAACTCCCAGGTCGCCATGGGCCGTGACGAGATCGAGGGGGCGCGCTACGTGCAGAGCGTCGGCGCCATACTCGCTCAGGTCACCGACCATCGCAGCCGGCTGTTCACCGTGCTCACCGGCGGCGACGCCGCGCACAAGGATGAAGTGACCAACTCGGAAGTCGCGATGGAGAAGCTCATTCGCGCCGTCGATGCGAGCGATGCCAAGGTGGGCGCGCAATTTAAGGTCTCCGAGACCTGGCAGGGCATCAAATCCGACTGGGAGCGCCTCAAGGCGGATGAGATGAAACTGACTCCCGATGAGGCCGTGGCGCGCCACGACACCCTCGTCGCGACCATCCAGAAGCTCAGCTCGACGGTCGCCGCGCACTCGGGCATGAACATCGATCCCTCCCCCGAGACGGCCGTGCTGATCCAGATCGCCACGCGCAATGTCCCGGCGGCACTGATCGCCTCGCACGACGTGCGTTGGTATGCCGCGCGCACGGCCATCAAGGGCTATCTCGGCGGCGATGACCGGATGGCCATCCAGCTGTACCACGATCAGTTCCAGGAGCAGTTCGACACCGCGGCGAGCGATCTCGAGCGCGCCTCGGACGATGCCAAAGCCAAGGTCCGGCCGGTTCTGGAGTCCGCCCGCAACGCTTTCGGCTCCTTCTACGGGATGGTCAAGACCAAGATTCTCGACGCCCAGAAGCTGGAAGTGACCACCGCGGATGTCTACACGGCCTCCAACGATGTGACGACGACCCTGCAGCAACTGTCGGATGTCAGCTATGCGGCAATGAACCTCGCCGTGCAGCAGCGCCTGACCGAAGTCACCCATCGCCGCGACCTGACGGCCGGCATCACCGCCCTCGCCCTCGCCTTCGCGCTGGGCCTGTCATGGCTGATCCGGCACTCCCTGGAGAAGCCCCTCGCGCGTGCCATCGCCGTATTCGGCGACATCTCCAGCGGCAAGTACGACAATGAGGTCGATCTCACCGGCACCGATGAGGCCGGCCAGGTGTTGCGGGCGTTGCACGAGATGCAAGGCAAACTGCGCACCCAGATCGAGACCGAGCGCGCCGTGGCGGCGGAGAACACCCGCATCCGCCAGGCGCTCGACAAGGTGTCCACCAGCGTGGTGCTGGCGGACGCCCATCACCAGATCATCTATCTCAACGAGACCGCGCAGTCGACCTTCTCGCGCAGCCAGCACGAGATCCGCAAATCCCTGCCGAACTTCGAGCCGCTGCGGCTCAAGGGCGCGAGCCTCGACTCTCTCAGCACCGACCCGGGGCACCAGCGCCGCGTGCTCGAGACTCTGAGCGGCTCGGACGTGCAGGAGCGCGTGCTGGGCGCCTGCACCTTCCGCACGGTCGCCAACCCGGTGATCAGCGACAGGGGCGAGCGCATCGGCACGGTCATGGAGTGGACCGACCGCACCCAGGAGGTCGGCGTCGAGAAGGAGATGCAGGGCATGTTGTCCGGCGTGCTCGCCGGGGACCTGTCGCAGCGCATCGCGCTCACGGGCAAGGCCGGCTTCTTCGAGGCGATGAGCCGCGGAGTGAATCAGCTCGCCGACAACATGTCGGAAGTCGTCTCCAAGGTGAAGGGAGTGGCGGCGGAAGTGCGCCGCGGCGCCGAGGAGATCTCCGCCGGCAACGCCAACCTCTCGCAGCGCACCGAGCAGCAGTCCTCTTCGCTGGAGGAGACCGCCTCCTCGATGGAAGAGATGACCACCACGGTGAAGCAGAACGCCGACAACGCCGGCCAGGCGAATCAGCTTGCGATGGCGGCGCGCGACCAGGCGGAGAAGGGCGGCGCGGTGGTCAGCCAGGCCGTCAAGGCCATGGCCGACATCAACGACTCCTCGAAGAAGATCGCCGACATCATCGGCGTCATCGACGACATCGCCTTCCAGACCAACCTGCTGGCGTTGAACGCGGCAGTCGAGGCCGCGCGGGCCGGCGAGCAGGGCCGCGGCTTCGCGGTCGTTGCCAGCGAAGTGCGCAGCCTCGCCGGCCGCTCCGCCACGGCCGCCAAGGAGATCAAGGAGCTCATCCAGGATTCTGTCAAAAAGGTGGGGGATGGCTCCGTTCTGGTCACCCAGTCCGGCCAGACGCTGGAAAAAATTGTCGCATCGGTGAAGAAGGTCAGCGACATCGTGGCGGAGATTGCGGCAGCCTCGCGCGAGCAGTCATCCGGCATCGAGCAGGTCAACCGCGCTGTGATGCAGATGGACGAGCTGACGCAGCAGAACGCTGCCCTGGTGGAGGAAGCGACCGCAGCCTCCCAGGCCATGGCGCAACAGGTGCGTGGCCTGAACGACATGTTGGAGCGCTACCGGGTTTCCGAGCAGATAGCGAGTGCCGCGGCGCAACGGCAGGCGGAAACAGCAGCGCCCGTCGCCGCGCAGGCATCGCGTGCGGAGAGGCGCGGCGCGACGCGACCGTGGTCGAACCGGGCTCGCGGCGAAGCAGGCGGTGCTGCCGCGTCGGCACCCAAGGCGGCTCAGGCGGCGGCGGCGGGACGAGCCAACGGCGCGCCCGCTGTGGATGCCAAGGCCGATACAGAGTGGCGGGAGTTTTGAGCATGCGAGGTCGATCAACGAGCCTGAAGGCTCCGAGCCTGAGCATGTCGACATCAATCAGTGGAGAACGGCGATGGCCCGGATACTAGCGGTAGACGACTCGGCGGCGATGCGTCAGATGGTGGGTATCACGCTCACGGGTGCGGGTCACCAGGTGGAGCAGGCCATCGACGGGCGCGAAGCGCTGCATATCGCGGAACGCAGCAAGTTCGACCTCGTGATCACCGACGTCAACATGCCCAACATGGACGGCATCACCCTGGTGCGCGAATTGCGCGGCCTCGCGAACTACAAGTTCGTGCCCATGCTGGTGCTCACCACCGAGGCGACCGCCGAACGTAAGCAACAAGGGAAGGCGGCCGGGGCGACCGGTTGGCTCGTCAAGCCGTTCAATCCCGAGCGGCTGCTGGCCACCATCGCCAAGGTACTCGGCTGAAGATATCGGATTTTTTTAGCAACATCAGGCTTGTGTGAGGACGATGATCATGAAGAAGCGAATCCTCGATAACGCCCGTAGGGCGGCCCCGCAGGGGCGAGGCGCGGAGCGACGAGTAATCCTGGCGGCTCTGGCCGTCGCTTATGCCGTGAGCATGACGGCGTATGCCGACGACTGCGTACTTCCGCCCGCCCCCAGTAAGGTTCCGGATGCCACCACGGCGAGCGAGCAGGAGATGGTCAGCGCGATGGAGACGCTGAAGCAGTACAACGGCGACGTCGACACGTACCTGAAGTGCCTGGACTTCGAGGCGAAGCAGAATCGCCTGAGCAAGTCCGAAGAGGAGCGCCGGCACAACGACGCCGTGGACGCGATGACCAAGATCGCCAACAAGTTCAACGAGCAGGTGCGCGCGTTCAAGGCGAAGAAGGGCTAGAGGCGCACACGGAACGACCTGCCCGACCTCCGGCGCACGGCCCTGTGGCGCCGGAGGTTTCGCGGGAATGCGCTCGACATGAAGCGAAACACCCAAAAAGCCCCGGCTCACGCGGGGCTGGCCCATGGCGGGTCGCAGGCAGCCTTTGACCGCGAGCACGGTGCACGGCCTGCGGAGCCGCCGCGGGGTCACACCGATCCGTCCGCGGCCATCCAGGCCGCCGCCGCATTGATCGCGTTGGCGATGCATGAGTCGCAAATCCCGGTGGTCGAGCTGGGAGGAGCGCTCACGCGCCTCGCAAGCAGGCTGCACGATGACGCGGCCGACGTGCGCGTCGACAAGGAGACGTTTGCGCGCGAGATCGCAGTATGCATCGAGAGCCTGCAGTTTCACGACCGGCTCACGCAGCAGCTCACGCAGGTGCGCAACCTGCTGGCGAGCCTGGCCGCCGAGACGCTCCCGGCATCCGCGGATCAGAAGTCCTGGAACGTGCTGGTGGAGAACATCCGCTCGCGCTTCACCTCTGACTCGCATCGCATCCTGTTCAATCTGCTGTTGCCGGTCTCGGGTGTCGCCATGACTGCCCCGTCCCTGCACGCGAACGAAGGCAGCATCGAGCTCTTCTAAAGGGGGGCGAGCCTTGATACCCAACTTCCTCCGCGACACCGTGACGGTGAACCGGCTGCGGGAGTTCGCCTTCGGCCACGAGGATTTCGAGGCGCTGCGCTCGCTCGTCAAGCAGCTCACCGGGATCAACCTCTCCGATCAGAAACGCGAGCTGGTCTACGGCCGGCTCGCCCGGCGGCTGCGCGCCCTGCAACTGAAGAGCTTCGCCGAGTACCGCGAGGTGCTTGCCAATGACGGCGGCAAGGAGATCGTGGAGCTGTGCAACGCGATCACGACGAACCTGACCGCCTTCTTCCGCGAGCCGCACCACTTCGAGTATCTGCGCGAGCAGGTACTGCTGCCTTGCGCGGCCGATCCGTCACGCCCGAAGCGGCTGCGGATCTGGTCCGCCGGCTGCTCCACCGGTGAGGAGCCCTACTCCATCGCGATGACGATTCTCGAGACTCTTCCGGACGTGCGCCGCTGGGACATCCGCATTCTCGCGACCGACCTGGATTCGGACGTGCTCGAGCGCGCCCGGCGCGGCAGCTATGCCGCCGATCGCGTTCGCGGCCTCAATCCGGAGCGCATCGCACGCTTCTGCACCCAGCGCGAGGAGCGCAGGGAGCTGCACCACCAGGTGAATCCGGAGGTCGCGGCGCTGATCACCTTCAAACAGCTGAACCTCATGCATCCTCTGCCGATGAAGGGGCCGCTGGACCTCATTTTCTGCCGCAACGTCGTCATCTACTTCGACAAGGACACGCAACGCAGCCTGTTCGCGCGCGTCGCGCACCTGCAACGCAGCGGCGACTTGCTGTTCCTCGGCCACTCCGAGAGCCTGTTCAAGGTCTCCGAGGACTACGCCTTGATCGGTCGAACCATCCATCGACGCCTATGAATACCATTGTCACACGCACGCTGCGCGGGGAGCCCCCGCCGAGCCTTCCTGGCTTCTCCCATATCCAGCGCTTCTGGGATCCGGAGAATGCCTGCTGGACGGTGAAGATCCTCCCCGGGGAATACTACGTGACACGCGGCGAGGAAGCCGTCTCCACGGTGCTCGGCTCGTGCGTCTCGGCCTGCGTGCGGGACCCGGTGCGCAACGTCGGCGGGATGAATCATTTCATGCTGCCTGAGGATGCGACCGTCGGACCCAACAACTGGCTGGATCCGGCCGTCGGACTGTCCACGCGCTACGGCTCCTACGCGATGGAAAGCCTGATCAACGACCTGCTGAAGCTCGGCGCGGTGCGCGAGCGCCTGGAGATCAAGCTGTTCGGGGGTGGACGCATTCTCGCGGGCATGACCGATGTAGGCGACCGCAACATCAACTTCATCCGTAACTTCATCAAGATAGAAGGCCTGTCGATTGCCGCCGAGGACATGGGCGGGACGCAGCCGCGCAAGGTGATCTACTTTCCCACCAACGGCCGGGTGAAAATGCGCCGCCTGCGGCAGGTCGAGAACCGGGTCATCAGCCACCACGAAAAACTGTACCTCGAGAGCATCGGCAACAAGGCAGCCGGCGGCGGCGACGTCGAGCTGTTCGACTGAAGGCGCGCGGGAGAGACACCATGAACACCCAACCCATTGCCGACGCGCGCGCCAAGCGCCCGATTCGTGTGTTGATCGTGGACGACTCGGCGCTGGTGCGCAGCCTGCTGTCGGACATCCTCTCCGCCGACCGCTCCATCGAAGTCGTCGGCGTCGCCGGCGACGCCCACGTGGCGCGCGAGAAGATCAAATCGCTGAACCCCGATGTCCTGACGCTCGATGTCGAGATGCCGAAGATGGACGGCATCACCTTCCTGCGCAACCTGATGCGGCTGCATCCGATGCCCGTGGTGATGGTCTCCTCGCTCACCGAGCGGGGCGCGGACGTCACGCTGGACGCGCTGGCGATCGGTGCGGTCGATTACCTCTCCAAGCCCAAGATCGATCTCGCCGCGACCCTCAAGGACTACGGCGAGGAGCTCATCGAGAAGATCAAGACGGCTGCCAAGGCGAGCGTGCGGGCGCTCGATCCGCGCCGGGCCGCGGCCCTGGCGGCGGCCCGCCCGGCACACAATGCCGATGCGGTGCTGCCGAAGGCGCGCCCGCCCAGGCAGCTGCGCACCACGGACCGCATCATTGCCATTGGCGCCTCGACCGGCGGCACGGAGGCCATCAAGGAAGTCCTCATGCGCCTGCCCCCGGACGCCCCCGGGGTCGTCATTGCGCAGCACATTCCGAAGGCCTTCAGCACTCCCTTCGCGCGCCGCATGAACGACTGCAGCCAGGTGACGGTGTACGAAGCCGAAGACGGCCAGCAGGTGCTCGCCGGCCACGTCTACATCGCCCCGGGCGACCGCCATCTCATGGTCGTCCGTGACGGCACACGCTACGTCTGCAAGCTGGACGACGGAGTGCCGGTGAACCGCCACAAGCCCTCGGTCGACGTGCTGTTCCGCTCGATCGCCCAGAACGCCGGGGGCAATGCGATCGGCGTCATCCTCACGGGCATGGGGAAGGACGGGGCACGGGGCCTGAGGGAAATGCTGGATGCCGGGAGCCGGACGATCGCACAGGACGAGGCCACCAGCGTCGTGTGGGGAATGCCCGGGGAAGCGGTATCCCTGGGGGCCGCGCAGCACGTTCTACCCCTGGAGAACGTGGCCGCGAAGATTCTCTCTCTGGCGGATGCGATGGACATCACGCGCAGTGCCCGAGAGGCGTGAAACACTATGGGAACGCCGACGTCGAGGAATTCGCCATGACCGCTGCTACCGCTCCCAGCCCGCAATCGGGCAATGCACTCGCCTTTGCCTTCGTCCAGCAACTGGCTGCGGAGCTCTCCAAGGGCAAGGTCGACCTGCCCAGCTTCCCGGACATCGCCCTGCGGGTTCGCCAGGTGCTGGCGGATGAGAACGTCTCCCAGGACAAGGTGGTCCGCGTGGTCGGATCGGAGCCCGCCCTGGCGGCGCGGCTGATGCAGATTTCAAACTCCGCGGCGCTGAACTTCACCGGCAAGCCGATCACCGAGCTGCGGACCGCGATTGCCCGCATGGGATTCAACATGGTGCGCAGCGCGGCCATCGCTTTTGCGATGTCGCAGCTGAAGAAGGTCGATTCACTCAAGGGGCTGGAGAAGCCACTTGATGACCTGTGGAAGCGCAGCGCCGCCGTGGCCGCGATGTCGCACGCCGTCGCGAAGACGTTCAGCCGGGTCAATCCCGACACGGCGATGCTGACGGGCCTGGTGCACGGCATCGGTGAGCTCTACATCCTCACGCGCTCCAACCAGCACCCGGGGCTGTTCGCCGATCAGGCGACCTATACCTCCATCGTCAGCGACTGGCACAGCGCCGTCGCCAAGGCCCTGCTCGAGAACTGGGACATGGCCGAGGAGATCGTGACGGCCGTCAGCGAGTACGAGGACTTCGAGCGACAGAACGAAGGCCAGGTCGACCTGACCGACGTCCTCACGGTCGGCCATCTGCTCGCCTCTTTCATGGAACACCCCGAGACCATCGAGCTCAACATGCACGATGTCGCCGCGTGCAAGCGCATGGGCATCGATCGCGCGAGCTACGAGAAGCTGATCGACGAGTCGCAGCACGAGATCGATACGCTGCGCCAGGCTCTCGGAGTCTGACGGGAAATGAGCGCCTCGCAGCCCCAAGTGGGGCGGCCCACAGCGAGCCAGCCGGACGGGAATCCACGTTCGGGCGAAGACATGGCCTTCCATTTCGTCCAGGCACTGGCCGCGGAGTTGTCGGGGGGCAAGGTTGAGCTTCCTGGCTTTCCGCACGTGGTACTGCGGGTCCAGCGTGTGCTCTCTGACGTCAAGGCCGACGCGAGCCGCATAGTGCAGGTCATCGGCGGCGAGCCGGTGCTGTCCGCGCAACTGATGCGGATGGCCAATTCAGCCGCACTCAACCCCGCTCGGACCCCAGTCACCGATCTCAAGGCCGCGGTCGCCCGCGTGGGACTGGATTCGGTGCGCACCGCAACGATCGCGTGCGCCGTACAGCAGTTGCGCGCGGCACCGCAATTGCGGGGACTCGAGCGCCAACTCGATGCCCTTTGGCAACGAAGCATTCTCGTCGCGAGCCTGTGTCACGTCATCGCTACCCGGCTCACGCGCGTCAATCCTGACACCGCCTTGCTGGCGGGCATGTTGCAGGGCATCGGCAAGCTGTACATCCTCACTCGCGCCAGCGGACACCGGGCTCTCTTCTCGGACGAGGCCAGCTATCAGGCGATCGAGCACGACTGGCATCTGAGCATCGCAGCCGCGCTGCTGGAGAACTGGGGATTCGGCGACGAGATCGTCCAGGCGGTCCACGACTCGGAAAGTGCCGAGCGGGATCTGCGCGGTAGTGTCGGACTCACCGACGTTCTGGCTGTCGGAGTGCTGCTCGCCGAGCATCATTCACATCCGCATGTAATCAAGGCTCAGGTTAATTCCGCGAAGTTGCTGCAGCGCCTGCAGCTGAATGAAGCAGCCTGCGAGTCGTTCATCGCCGATTCGGCGCAGGCGATCAATGCGCTGCGTGAGGCGTTGGGCGGGGGCTAGCGGCGCGCCGGCTGCCGGCGCAACCTCAGGCCGCGCCCAGCACCCGTCCAGGCCGCACAGGCGCCGTACCCTTGGGTCCATACGTCACCGCCGCTTCGCCCCGCCCCGTGAGCACGGCAAGCCGATCGGACACGTTGCGCAGCCGCGTGGTGACCAGGACTCCGTTGCGATCGTTGAGCTCACGACAACGAACGGCCCGCTCGGCGCAGTCGCGCAGGCGTGAGACCAGCGATCCCTCGGGGTCGCACCACATGACGAGGGCTTCGAGCCCGGCGCGATCGGCGGAATGACCATGCAGGCGGCACAGCGAGCGCCGCTGCTCCTCGATCTGGGCCAGCTCTCCTATTTTGGCCTGCCGCTGATGCGCGGTGGCATTGAGGGCCGCGACGTCGCCGGCCTGGAGCACTTCGTGCTCGCGCTGCAGGAGCGCCTCCAGCTGGCTCAGGGCCGTGGACTCATCGCCCAACAGCGAGCCCAGACCGTCGCGGCAGACCTCGGGATCCACTCAGCCGTCCGTCGGGTCAGGCTCCGCCCGATCAGGCAGCTGTCCGAGTGCCTGTTCGAGCTGGATGAGCTTGTCGGCAATCTGTTGCGGGTGCACCGTGTAGGTGCCCTGCTCGATGGAATTGCTGATCTGGGCGACGCGGGTCTCGTTCACCGCGGGGAGATCGCGCAGGGTTTGTTCGAGCGTGGCAAGCTGGCGCGCAGCACCTGTGATCTGCACGTCATGAGTGAGTCCGCTGTTGGAAGCCGACGAAGCTCCCGATGCCCCGCCGCTGCCCACGTCCTGCGAACGCTGGGGACCGCCAGTGTCCGCGGAACGGCCTGCCCCGACCGACGGGGTCTGGGAGCCGTTAAATCCGCTAATTTTGCTGGACACGCCCGTTCTCCTCAGTACCTTCCAGCCCCTGTAGCGGCCGGGTGAGGAGAAACTTTAGGTCAGAGTGTGACCGGCGTCATGCCTCTGTGACCACCAGACGGCCTGCCGTCGGCGGGGCGTCATTTCCCCGGCGCCCGTAGGTGACGGCATCCCGGCGGCCTTCGATCAACACCCCCAGGCGGCCCTGGACGTGCTTCAGGCGGGCGTTCACCAGCGCCGCGTTGCGATCGTTGAGCGCGCGGCAATGGGCCGCCGCTGCGGAGCATTCCGCCCATCCGGGTGCCAAGGTGCCGCGCGGGTCGCACCAGCGTATCAGCTCTTCCAGACCCTGCAGATTCTCGGGTCGACCCGCGGTGCGACACAGCGCACGGCGCTCCTCGTCGCAGCGGTAGATGCCGGCGACGCATTTCTGCCGGTCGCTCGCGGTCTTCTCCAGTGCGACCGGATCGTCTGCCTGCAGGCAGGCGTGCTCGCGGTCCAGCAACTGCGCCAACTCGCCCAGCAGCCGGGTCTCGGTCGCCATGATCTTCGCGAGCTGCTCACGGCAGGTTTGAGTTTCCAAGCTAGATCTCCGTCAGAGGGAGCGGAGCCAACGCGCGCTCGGACTGCATCAGCCCGGAGGCGACCTTGGTGGCATCCACTTTGTAGCTGCCGTCGGCGATGGCACGGCTGATGCTCTCCACTCGCTTCTGGTCGACGGGAGCCTGTGTGCCCAGCGCTTGCTCCAGGCGAGCCAGCAGCGCCGCCGTGCTCGTGATGCTCACTTCGCCCGGCCGCGGCGCAGCTGAGTCCTGCGCGCTATCGGGCGTTGCAACCGCGGGTTGCTGCGCCTCCTGGGCCTCGCGAGCGGTCCCGGCGGCGGTGCCGCTCAACCCGATTCCGGCTAGATTGATCGCCATATTCAGATGCTCCCGGGCGTGACGTTAGCGCGCCACTCTCACCACGTCTGCGGACTCCACCACACCCTCGACAATACGCATCGAGCTCACGTTCTGAACCTGGACTCGCGCACCGGCGGCTGCGTCAGCCAGAGCCTTGCCACTGGCACGCACCTCGATGGCACCACCCTGGGACAGCAGAGTGACCTCCTGACCGCGATGAACGATCAAGTCGGCAGAAAACATATCGGCGGACAAAGTCACGCCGGCGGCCAGAGGGCGCCTCACGATGCGCCCGGCCAACTCACCCGTCGAGTTGAGATAGGCGGCGCCGGGGCCCGCGACGTTGCGAGCCTCGACGGCAACATCGGCACCGGTCAGCTTGGCATCTCGAGCAACTGCATGCTTCAGCACGAGCACATTGATGCGGCTCTCCACGACCACAGGGACATATACGGTCCAATGAACGGGGCTGGCGCAAGTCACACCGACCGTGGAGCGCGCCTGCAGGGTCATGCCGGCCGGAAGGCCTGCGCTCAGCGGGCCCTCGCACTCGGTGAGGTGCAGACGGCTATCGAGCTGCCCCGCTGTGACGGTCGTCTCACTCGCTCCAGGCCCTCCGGGTACCTGCGATTTGGCGAAGGACTGCGCCGCTGCGCGGATCGCCGAGAGTGGCTCCGTCGCCCGCGCCGGCTCCTGCGCTTGGGCATTGAGTACAAACAGGCACGCAACCGTGGCCCCGAGCACGGGCAAAGAGCGTCGAAAGACCGTCACTGGAATAGTCATGGCCAAGAGAGCTTGCAAGTGCCGCGCCAGCCCGCACGCCGCCGGCGCCAACACTCGGGCTCACCGAGCCGCGGCGCCGCCGCGCGGCCTCAACGACGCCTCAAGTCCACACTCGTCGTGCCGCTAACTTGCTGACACCCACCGCTGCGCACTGCCGTCCGGGCGGCAAACCCTTGCCGCGCGCGTGACCATCTTCACGCCCCTGGACCCCCCACTCCCCCTGCAGACCCCTGCGCGCCCCATGGCATGCGGATTGCACTGACGTCATCAGGTCATTCTTTTGACGGATCGATCGCATCATGCCGCTCAATCTGGACGCGTATCTAGGTGTGCACCAGGCCGCACTCAAAGTGCAGTCCAAGCGCATGGAAGTGCTCGCGAACAATCTAGCGAACGTCGACACGCCCAACTACAAAGCGCGTGACATCGACTTCCGGACGGCACTCGCGGCCGCGTCGGGCAACTCGGACTCGTCCGTGAAGCTCGCCACGACCAACGCTGAGCACATCGCGACAAACCCCACTGCGGATGCGACTGCGGGCCTGAAATACCGCGTCCCGTTGGCCCCCTCGCTGGACGGCAATACGGTGGACGCGCAGCAGGAGCAGGCCGCTTTCGCCGAGAACACCGTGCGTTATCAGGCGACGCTCACCTTCCTGACGACTCGTTTCAAGAACCTGCTGACCGCCATCACAGGGTCCTGATCGAAGTAAAGGAGCCCCATGTCCTCTTTCAAGATATTCGACGTTGCCGGCTCGGGCATGAGCGCACAATCCGTGCGGCTCAACACCGTCGCGAGCAACCTCGCCAACGCAGACAGCGTCAGCGGCGATCCGAACACCGTCTACAAGGCACGCCATCCGGTCTTCCAGGCCATCAAGAACGCGGCAGCACTGCACCTGAGCAGCCCCGGCGGCGTCGGTATCAGCCCCACCGACCAGGCCAGCGGAGCCGCAGTGCGTGTCAGCTCGATCGTCGAAAGCACCGCCCCGGCCACCGAGCGCTACGACCCGGGCAATCCGCTCGCCGATGAGCACGGCAACGTGTATGCACCCAACGTCAACGTCATCGAAGAGATGACCGACATGATCTCTGCCTCGCGCGCCTATCAGGACAACGTGGAGGTCATGAACACCTCCAAGGACCTGATGCTCGCCACCCTGAAGCTCGGCGAATAGCCGTTCGGCCACCGACAAGGTAACCCATGTCCACCACCAATCCCGTGTCCGGAAGCAACATCCCTTCGGCCTCCTCGAACCCGGCCATCCCGGTCAACATGCAGATCAACCAGGCCGACTTCCTGCAGCTCATCACCGCGCAGCTGAAGGACCAGAACCCGATGTCGCCGGCCGATCCGACGCAGTTCGTGTCGCAGCTCGAGGGCATGAGCGAGGTCTCCAGCATGCAGAGCATGCAGAACTCCTTCGCCGCTTCGCAGATCATGAACGGCACCACCCTGCTCGGGCACTCGGTGCTGGCGCCGGGCGCTACGGCCACTCTCGCCGCAGGCGGCGCGATCGCCGGTGCCGTCACCGCACCCCAGGGCGCATCGCAGCTCACCGTGTCGATCGCCGATTCCAAGGGCAACCGGGTGAGCTCGTTCAAGGTCACGCCGAACGACTCGGGACTGACGCCGTTCGCGTGGGACGGGACCACCAGTGCCGGGGCAGCGGCGCCGGCAGGCCAGTACACCATCTCGGTGAGCGCCAGCGTCAACGGCTCCAGCCAGCAGGTCGACCCGATGGTCATCAGCAAGGTGTCCACGGTGACCATCGATCCGGCTTCCCAGTCGGTCGATGTGAATACCGACAGCGGCAGTGTCCCGCTGAGCTCCATCGTCGCGGTCATGTAACTGAAGAATCGCCGCCAGAATTGAATCCTTAAGGAGATCGATCGATGTCATTCAATATCGCCCTCACCGGCCTGAACGCCGCCAACGAGGGTCTCTCGGTCACGGCGAACAACCTCGCCAACGTCGCAACCGTCGGCTTCAAGGGCTCCCGAGCCGAGTTCGCCGATCTGTTCGCCTCGACTCAGCAGGGCGTGAGCGCGACGGCCGTCGGCAACGGCGTCGCGGTGTCGGAAGTGGCCCAGCAGTTCTCTCAAGGCAACATCGAGACGACCGGCAACAACCTCGACATGGCGATCAGCGGCAACGGGTTCTTCACGGTGAGCGACAACGGCGCGCTCGAGTACACGCGCGACGGCCAGTTCCAGCTCGATGCGGACGGCAACGTGGTCAACGCCGAGGGACTGCACCTGCAGGTGTACCCACCGCTGGCCAACGGCAGCTTCAATACCGGCGGTCTCACCGATCTGTCGCTCACCACCAACGAGAGCGCACCGCAGGCGACCTCGACTGCGCAGATCACCGCCAATCTCCCGGCCAACGCGACCCAGCCACCGGATGCCACCTTCAGCCCGACGGACACGAACAGCTTCAACAATTCGACGTCCCTCACGGTGTATGATTCCCTCGGCGCCGCGCACACCGCGACTCTCTACTTCATCAAGGGCGCGACCGCGAATACCTGGTCGACGCAACTCACAGTCGACGGCACGGCCGTCGGCACGCCACAGGCGCTGACCTACTCCAACGCGGGCGCCCTCACGGCCCCGGCCAACGGCGACATCACCTTCCCGGCCTACACGCCGGCGACGGGCGCCGCGGCCATGAACATGGTGTTCAACTTCGGCAACACGACCCAGTATGGCGACAACTTCGGCGTCACGGCCGTGCAGCAGAACGGCTTCACGACCGGCAAGCTCACCGGCATCAGCATCGACTCCACGGGCGTCGTGCAGGCGCGCTTCACCAACGGCCGCTCCATCAACCTCGGCCAGGTCGCCATGGCCAACTTCGCCAATCCGCAGGGACTGCAGCAGCTCGGCCATGCGAGCTGGGCGGCCACCAACGCCTCCGGCGCGGCGGTGGCCGGCGTGGCCGGCAACTCCGGCTTCGGCGGGATCCAGTCCGGCTCGGTCGAGGAGTCGAACGTCGACACGACCTCCGCGCTGGTGGACATGATCACGGCGCAGCGCAACTTCCAGGCGAACGCGCAGATGATCCAGACGGACAATCAGGTCACCCAGACCATCATCAACATCCGCAACGGCTGATTGAGGGCCGGGAATGGACAAGCTGTTGTATGTGGCCATGTCGGGCGCAAAGGAAACCCTGCGCGCCCAGGCGGCCAACAACCACAACCTCGCCAACGCGAGCACGACCGGCTTCAAGGCCGACCTCAGCGCATTCCAGTCGCGCGCGGTGGCCGGTCCCGGCTACGCGTCGCGCGTCTACGCGACGGACTCGACGGTCGGGTGGGATTCGGCGGCGGGGGCACAGATCACGACGGGCAATCCGCTCGATCTCGCGGTTCACGGCCCAGGCTTCATCGCCGTCCAGGACGTCAACGGCAACGAAGCGTACACCCGTGCAGGCGATCTGCACGTGGACCCGACGGGGCAGCTCCTCACGGCTACGGGCCTTGCGGTCCTGGGAGACTCCGGTCCCATCAGCGTGCCGCCGTTCAACTCCGTGACGGTGGCCAACGATGGCACGATCTCGATCGTGCCGCTCGGCCAGTCGCCGCAGACCAGCTCGATGGTCGGGCGCATCAAGCTCGTCAATCCGCCCAACGACGCCATCCAGCGCGGCGTGGATGGACTCTTCCGCACCAAGGACGGCACCCCGGCGCAGGCGGATGCCTCGACCACGGTCAACTCCGGAACGCTCGAATCCAGCAATGTCGACCTCGCAGGCTGCATGGTGAACATGATCGAGCTGTCCCGGCGCTTCGATCTGCAGGTGAAAGCCCTGCATACGGCCGAAGACGACGGGACTGCCGCCGCGAAGCTGCTGCAGTCCAGCTAACGCCCCACGCAACAAGGTAGCGAAACATGGAACCAGCACTCTGGGCCGCAAAAACCGGTCTCGACGCGCAACAGACGCAGATGACCGTGACGGCCAACAACCTGGCAAACGTCGCCACCAACGGCTTCAAGAGAAGCCGCGCGGTGTTCGACGATCTGCTGTATCAGAATGCCTCGCAGGTGGGAGCGGCGACCTCGCAGACCACGCTCTCCCCGACGGGTCTGCAGCTGGGCACCGGCGTCCGCGTGGTCTCCACGGAGCGCAACTACACCCAGGGCAGCCTCGACAACACGGGCAACTCGCTCGACATGGCCATCCAGGGACGCGGCTTCTTCCAGGTGCTGCAGCCGGACGGCACCATGGCCTACACGCGCGACGGCAGCTTCCAGCTGAATGCGCAGGGCCAGCTCGTCAATTCCACCGGCTATCCCCTGCAGCCCGCGATCACCATTCCGACGGGCGCGCAGAGCGTGACCATCGGCGCCGACGGCGTGGTGAGCGTGCTGGTGCCGGGCAACTCCTCCCCCACAACGGTCGGAACGATCCAGCTCGCCGACTTCATCAACCCCGCGGGCCTGCAGACCGTCGGCGGCAATCTCGCCGTCGAATCCGCCGCCAGCGGCTCCCCGACCACCGGCAACCCCGGCCTGAACGGCCTCGGTACCGTGGTGCAGGGGTCGGTCGAGGCCTCCAACGTCAATGTCGTGGAGGAAATGGTCAACATGATCGAGACCCAGCGCGCCTATGAGATGAACTCCAAGGCGGTGCAGACGACCGACCAGATGCTGCAATACGCCACCGAGAACATGTAATCCCATGCGCCATCTATTTCTCATCGCCTGCACCGCCTGGACGCTTCTGGGCCTGTGCGGCTGCCACACACTCGCCAAGCCCCCCAAGGACGATGATGGCCTGGGCTGGGCGGCGGAGCCCTCGCCCCCGCCCTCCAACGGCTCGATCTACCAGGCCGGCCGCGAGGTCGCCCTCTTCGAGAATCCCATTGCGCACCGCGTCGGCGACATCGTCACCGTGGTGCTCAACGAGCAGACGGCAGCCCAGAAGAGCGCCACGACCACCACCAGCAAGGCGACGGCGGACCAGCTGGGAGCGACGATCATCGGCAAGACGCCCACCATCAGGGGCAACGCCATTCTCAACAACGCCATCAACGACTCGGCGAAGTTCGACGGCCAGGGCCAGAGCGCCCAGAGCAACAGCCTGACCGGCTTCATCACCGCGACGGTGGTGAAGGTGCTTCCCAATGGCAACCTGTTCATCAAGGGCGAGAAATGGATCGGCATCAACCAGGGCCAGGAGTACGTGCGCGTGACCGGCGTCATCCGCCCGATCGACCTCGCGCCGGACAACTCGATTCCCTCGCAGAAGGTGGCCAGCGCGAAGATTTCCTATGGCGGCAAGGGAGCCATGGCGGACGCCAATGCCCAGGGCTGGCTGTCGCGCTTCTTCAATTCACCGTGGAGTCCTTTCTGATGAGGCCGGCAGCCCGCACCTCCGCATCGTCCTTCGCCTACGGCCTGCTGCTGACGCTCGTCGTTCTGGCAGGTGCCTTCGCGCCACCCGCGCAGGCGGAGCGCATCGAGGACATCGCCACCGTTGCCGGCGTCCGCAGCAACCAGCTCGTGGGCTACGGCCTCGTCGTCGGCCTCGACGGTACGGGCGATCAGACCACCCAGGCGCCGTTCACGATCCAGAGCATCACGAACATGCTCGCGAAGTTCGGCATCACGGTGCCCGCCAACACCAACCCGCAGCTGAAGAACGTCGCCGCGGTGACCGTGACGGCGGACCTGACAGCCTTCGCGAAGAACGGCCAGACCATCGACGTCACGGTGGCCTCGATCGGCAACGCCTCGAGCCTGCGCGGCGGCGACCTGCTGATGACGCCCCTGCGTGGCGTCGACGGACAGGTCTATGCGTTCGCCCAGGGCAGCGTGATCGTCAGCGGCTTCGGCATCAACGGCAAGGACGGCTCACGCATCTCGCTGAACGTGCCCAGCAGCGGGCGCATTCCCAACGGCGCCACCGTAGAGAAAGAAGTGCCGGTCAAGTTCGCCAGCGAACCGCACCTGGTGCTCAATCTGAACACTCCGGACTTCACGACCGCTGCGCGCGTTGCCGCCGGTATCAACAAGACCTTGGGTGCCGGTACCGCGGAGGCGCTCGATGCCGTCTCGATCAAGGTGACTGCGCCGATCGATCCCAATCAGCGCATCAGCTATCTGGCGGCGTTGCAGGCCATCGAGATCGATCCAGGCGAGGCGCCGGCGCGCGTCATCATCAACTCGCGCACCGGCACCGTCGTGATCAGCTCGCACGTTCGTGTCATGGCGGCCGCGGTCGCACACGGCTCCTTGTCAGTGACGATCCAGGAACGCAACGACGTGAGTCAGCCGAACTCGTTCACCCCGGGTGCCAATGCGACCGTGACGCCGCGCAGTACCGTCGACGTTCAGCAGGCCGACGCACGCATGTTCGTGTTCCAGGCCGGCGTGAACCTCGATGAGATCGTACGCGCCGTCAACCAGGTCGGCGCCGCACCCGGTGACCTGGTCGCGATCCTCGAGGCCCTGAAGCAGGCCGGCGCGCTGCGCGCCGAGCTGATCGTGATCTGAAGCGAAGCGCACGCATGGCGATCACACCGGCCGACGCTCCCGTCTACACCGACCTCGCGGGCTTGACTGCCCTGAAGCGGGGTGCGGCGAGCAAGGATCCGGCCGCCATCCGCAAGGTCGCCGAGCAGTTCGAGAGCATGTTCACGAGCATGATGCTCAAGAGCATGCGCGAGGCCAACGGACCCGATCCGGTGTTCGGAAGCGATCAGGAGCAGATGTACCAAGGCATGTTCGACGATCAGCTCGCCCTGCAGATGTCCCACGGCAAAGGCCTCGGACTGGCGGACATGCTGATCCGGCAGCTGCAGAAGATGGGCGTCGCCGGCGCCGCTGCCGCCGCCGGAGCGGGCGCGGGCGCGGGCGCGCAGGCTACTGCGGGCGGCCAGGCCACGGCTGGCGGCCAAGCGGGATCGGCACAGACGGGGATCCCCGCCGCGGCAACGGGCGCAACCGGCAAGGCCGGCGCAGCCGCCTACATCGCGCAAGGAGCCTCCCCCGCCGAGCAGCAGAGTTTCGTACGTAACCTCTGGTCGCAGGCGCAGCACGCCGGTCAGCAGCTCGGCGTCGATCCGCGCAGTCTGGTCGCACAGGCCGCCCTCGAGACCAACTGGGGGCGCAGCATGCCGCAGGATGCCGCGGGCACCCCCAGCAACAACCTGTTCGGAGTGAAGGCCTCCAGAGGCTGGACAGGTCCGAGCGTGACGGCGCCCACGCAGGAGTATCAGGACGGCGCCCCGACCGCGACGCAAGCGCAATTCCGTGCCTACGCCAGTCCCAGCCAGAGCCTCCAGGATTATGTCGCGCTGCTACAGAACAACCCCCGCTACGCGAGCGCGCTGAACACCGGAGGCAACGTGCAAGCGTTCGCCGCCGGCTTGCAGCGCGGCGGATACGCAACGGATCCGGATTATGCCCGCAAGATCGGCGCCGTTGCTCAGAGCGTAGCGAGCGCTTTATCCGGCTCATCCACTGTGACGGACCTCAAGTCCGCCCCGGATCAGCCGATAACTTCCCAGACGAGCGCGTCCAGCAGCGAGCCCCACGGTGAGCCCTAACGGATGAGCGATCTACTCTCTACCAGCGTCTCCGGCCTGCTCGCCTTCCAGCGTGCGCTCGATGTCACGAGCAACAACGTCGCGAATGCGGCGACCCCCGGCTATAGCCGCGAGACGGTCAATTTCGCCGAGGGCCAGGCGCAGCCCACCCCTTCCGGGTACATCGGCAGTGGAGTCGCGATCCAGAGCGTCACGCGCTCCTATGACGAGCTCCTCGCCGGCCAGGTGCGCTCCTCCCAGTCCGGCTACTCGAGCTGGAACACGTTCGCGACCCAGGCCGCTCAGATCGACAATATGTTGAGCGATTCGAGCACGGGCATCACCGCCAGCCTGCAGAGCTTCGTGAACTCGCTGCAGACGATGGCGGGCTCGCCCGCCTCGACCGCGCAGCGCCAGGTCGTGCTGAGCCAGGCGCAGGCGCTCGCCCAGCAGATGCAGAATTACAACTCGCAGCTGAGCACCTACGGCTCGAGCATCGATCAGACGCTGATCAGCAATGTCGGGCAGATCAACAGTCTGTCCAGCAGCATCGCCAATCTGAACGTACAGATTGCCTCTGGTCTCGCCGCCACCGGCCAGACCCCGAACGATCTGATGGATCAGCGCGACAGCCTGGTCGATCAGCTGAGCCAGCTCGTGACGGTGAACACTGCGCCCCAGAGCGACGGCTCGATGAACGTCTACATCGGCACCGGGCAGGCCCTCGTGACCGGGGGTGCTTCGCAGGCGCTGACGGCGATTGCCAATCCTTACAATGCCACCGAGCACAACATCGGCATCGTTACCGGCGGGACCACGACCGATATCACCTCGGCGGTCAGCGGCGGAAGCCTCGGTGGACTGCTCTCCGTGCGCAGCCAGGTACTGGATCCGACGATCAATCAGCTCGGCCAATTCAGTGTCGGGCTCGCAACCATCGTCAACCAGGCGCAGGCCTCGGGAATGGACCTGACGGGCGCCACAGGCCAACCCATGTTCGCCGTCGGCGGCGTCATGAGCACCGCCGCACCGGCGAACACCGGCACCGCGACGCTCGCGATCACTCGCGGGAGCCTCAGTGCCCTGACTCCCGACAACTATCAGCTCAAGATGACCGGTGGTACGTGGCAGCTGACGGATGTGACCACCGGCAAGAACGTGGCAATGACCGGCGCCGGAACCTCCGGCAGCCCGTTCGTCGCAGCCGGGATGTCCATCGTCGTGAACGGCACCGGCAACAACGGCGACAGCTTCTCCATCCAGCCGACCGCAGGGGCCACGGCCGGCCTGTCAGTCGTGCTCACGAGCCCGGCGCAGATCGCGGCGGCCTCGGCGATTCAGACGGTCGCGGCCGGCGGCAATACCGGCACGGGCGCGGTGTCCGGCAGCGCCATCACCAATCCGGCGCAATGGCCGGGCGGCAACTACACGATCGCCTTCACGGCTGCCAATGCGTACAAGGTGACGGACGGCCTGGGCAATACGGTCACGACGGGGACCTACACCAGCGGCACCCCGATCAGCTTCCTCGGCGCCAACGTGACGCTGACCGGCGCCCCCGCGACCGGCGACGCGTTTGCGGTGGGCGCGAACAATCCCTCGAACACCGGCGACAACAGCAACGCGTTCGCGATGATCGATGCCCTGTCCGCGTCGTCGCTCAACGGCGGAACCACCTCGCTGACCGGTGTCGCCAACAACCTGGTGAGCCAGGTGGGGGTCGTGACGCAGCAGGCCCAGGCGAATGCCAGCGCGCAGCAGGCCGTGAATCAATCGGCCAACGACACTCGCAACAATCTCTCCGGCGTCAACCTCGATGAGGAGGCCGCCAAGATGGTGCAGTACCAGCAGGCTTACCAGGCTTGCGCACAGATGATTCAGGTCTCGGGCACCATGTTCAACTCTCTCATTAGCGCTATCCAGAACGGCTGATCATGAGCAGAATCTCCACCGTTACGTTCCAAACCGACGCCGTAAACCAGATGGACGCCTTGCAGGCGGCCATGTCGAAGACACAGAACCAGCTGTCCACCGGCAAGAAGCTGCAGAGCGCCGCCGACGACCCCGCCGGCATGGTCCAGGTGAATCAGCTGAGCACCGCGATCTCGGCATCCACGCAATACGTGACCAATGGCAACGCGGCCAGTGCCAATCTGAAGCTCGAAGAGCAGGCCCTGAGCGACGCCACCAACACGCTGCAAAGCGCGCGCAGTCTCGCGGTGCAGGCGAACAACTCGACCTACTCGGCCGCGCAGCGGCAGGACATCGCCACGCAGCTGCAGCAGCAGCTGCAGGATCTCGTCGCCATCAGCAACCGCCAGGACAGCAATGGCAACTACCTGTTTGCCGGGATCGCCGCGGGCACGACGCCCTTCTCGCAGTCCAACGGCAGCGTGACGTATGCCGGCTCCAATGTGGTGAACCTGGTGCAGATCAGCGCCAATCAGCGCATCTCTACCGGCGACACGGGCGCCGCGGTCTTCATGAATATCCCTGCCGGCAACGGGACTTTCACCACTGCCGCGGCCGCGACCAACAGCGGCAGCGCATCGATCGGTCCGGGCTCGGTCACGAATGCCGGCGCCTGGGTGCCTGACACATACACCATCGCGTTCAGCAGCCCGACGCAGTACACGGTCAAGAACAGCGGCGGTACAACCGTAACCACGGGCACCTATACCGACGGCGACACGATCTCGTTCAACGGAATCCAGGTGACCCTGAGCGGCGCGCCCGCCACCAACGATCAGTTCACCGTGGCGCCCGCCGGCAAGGCCAGCGTATTCAGCACGCTGAACAACCTGATCACGACGCTCAGCGCCCCCGGGATGAGCAACGCGCAGATTGCCACGAAGCTGAATAACGCCCTCGAGCAGATCGACGGCGCCATCACGAACTTGAGCAACGTCTCCGCCTCGGTCGGCGCGCGGATCAATTCCATCACGTCCTCGCAGTCGACCGCCCAAACGGTACGGACGAACCTGCAGGGGCAGATCTCGAGCCTGTCGGACGTCGATTATGCGGCGGCCGTCACGCAGCTCAGCACCGAGCAACTGAGTCTGCAGGCGACGCAGGCGTCGTACGCCTCGATCGCAAAACTCTCTCTATTCAACTACTTGCATGGCTGATTGAGTCTGCAGTTATGTCGTGTCGAGCCTCCTTTGTGATGTATTCGCCAATTCCGCCGGTTGCACCGTTGGCGGTTCAAGTTCGCCGACTCCGCACCGATAAAGGGACTGAAGCGAAAGCGGCCGCGGGCCGCGGGCAACAGAGCGACGGACTGGTGTCCGGCGCCTGAGCGGAAACATCAGGAGTCATACGACCATGTCACTAGTCCTAAACACGAACTACGATGCTCTCGTAGCTCAGAACAATCTCGCCTCGTCGGGCATGCAGCTCTCGACGGCGCTGGCGCAGCTGTCATCGGGCCTGCGTGTCAACACCGCGGCCGATGACGCAGCCGGTTACGCGATCGCGCAGAGCATGACTGCACAGGTCAACGGTCTCAACCAGGCCGCGCGCAACGCCAACGACGGCGTATCGCTGAACCAGACCGCGCAGGGCGCGCTGACCGAGATCACCAATGACCTGCAGGCCATGCGAACCCTCGCGGTGCAGTCGCTGAACGCCACCAATAGCGCGCAGAACCGACTGAACCTCGACCAGCAGTTCCAGCAGCTCTCGCAGGACATCGACCAGGTCGCCAAGACCTCGAACTTCAACGGCGTCAACCTGCTGGATGGCACGTTCACAGGCGCCCAGTTCCAGATCGGTGCGAACGCCGGCCAGACGATCACGGTGACTTCGGTCGCCAGCGCCCGGACGAGCGCCCTTGGCCAGTCGTATGGCGCGAGCCAGACCGGCACGGTCCTTACGGCCGCTACCGGCATCACCGCCGCGGGTCAGTTCACTATCAATGGTACTGACATCTACGCCGGCAGCGCCATCGCAGGCAACGCCCGGGACATCGCCGCCGCAATCAACACGGCTGGTATCGCGGGTGTCACGGCAACGGCGCAGGCCACGAGCGTCGTGGGAACGTACGCCAAGGCCGACACCGCCGCCGGCGCCGGCACGCTGACTCTGAACGGTATTGCCATCAACATCAACGTCGTCGGAGTGCAGGCCACGGACACCGCGGCTGCGTTGGCCGCGATCAACGCGAACAGCGCGGCAACGGGCGTCACGGCCGCTAACAACGGCGGCGCGCTCACACTGACGGCCGCCGATGGCCGGAACATCACGACGTCTTGGGCGGCGGGCACAGCAACCGCCAGCGCGCTCTCGGACCTCGGTCTCAACGGCGCGGCCGCGACGAACTACAGCAGCTACAACCTGTCCTACACGGGAACGGCCGGGCTGGCGATTGCGGGTTCGGCTGCAACCGCCACCAAGGGCCAGGCGAACGTCACGTTGGCCTCTGCGGCGACCGGCACCGCGATCTCCGTTTCGAACGTCCAGACGGTCAGCAATTCCAACGCCGCCCTGGCGTCGATCGACGCGGCCCTGCAGCAGGTTGCCACGACGGGCGCCCAGCTCGGAGCCTTCCAGAACCGGTTCCAGGCGGCCATCTCAGGTCTGCAGACTTCGTCGACGAACCTGTCCTCCGCCAAGAGCCGCATCGTGGACGCGGACTACGCCCAGGCGACCTCCAGCCTGTCGAAGGCCCAGATCCTGCAGCAGGCGGGTACGGCGATGGTGGCGCAGGCCAACACGATTCCGCAGAGCATCCTGACGCTCCTGCAGAAGCTTCCGTAACGGTGATGACCCGGTTTTCGGCAAGTACTCGTGATCGAAGGGATGGCGGGCGCCGCAGGGCGCCCGCCATCCTCATTGTGCTGCAAAGGAACTGACGATGGCCGATCCCACTTCCCCCGTGTCCATCGCGACCGGCACCAGTGCCGGGGCCGCGGGCGGCTCGGTCATCAACGTCGGCTCCCTCGTCTCGCAGCTCGTCACGGCTGAAATCGCGCCACAGCAGTCGGTGATTGCCAGTCAGACGCAGAACGTCACCGCACAGATCTCCGCGCTCGGGCAGCTCAAGAGCGCACTATCCACGTTTCAGGGCGCTCTGAGCCCGCTCGCCACGCCTTCCGCCTTCAACGCCCAAACGGCAAGCAGCAGCGATCAGTCCGTGTTCACCGCGACGGCGGGCTCGGGCGCCGCCACGGGAGCGTACAGCGTCACCGTATCCCAGCTCGCCCAGGCGCAGCAGCTGCTCTCGGGCCCGTTCGCGGGCGGCGGCTCGGCTGCGATCGGCACGGGCACATTGTCGCTGGCGCTCGGCAGCTCCAGCTTCTCGGTCAGCATCGACAACACTGACAACACGCTCAACGGTCTCGCCTCCGCGATCAACTCCGCAGCCGGCAATCCGGGCATCACGGCGACGGTGCTCCAAGGTAGCGACGGCGGCCACCTGGTGCTCACGTCCTCCCTGACCGGGGCGGCGAACACGATTCAGGTCACCGAGACAGACGGCGGCAACGGGCTCGCAAGCCTCACGTACGGCAGCGGCAATACGGGCAACTATACGCAGCAGTCCGCGGCGCAGGATGCGCAGTTCAGCATCGCGGGAGTCGGCGCGACCAGCCCGAGTAATGCCGTTACCGACGCGATCGGCGGTGTAACGCTGAATCTGGTCGGCAAGACAGCGCAAGGGAGCACCTCCACGCTGACCGTGAGCAGCAATACGACGACGGTCCAGACCAGTGTCGCCAACTTCGTGGCCGCCTACAACACCCTGGAGTCGGCGCTCGCATCGCTCGGCAGCTTCGATGCTACGACGAACACCGCTGGGCCGATGCTGGGCAATCCCGTGCTGACCGGAACTCAGAGCCAGCTGCGCGATGCCCTCAACAGCATAGTGAACACCGGCTCCTCGACGTACAACACGCTCGCCAGCGTCGGCATCACGAGCAACGGCGACGGCACCCTGAGCCTCAACACGGCGACGCTATCGAGCGCGCTGTCGACTAATTTCAACGCCGTGAGCCAGCTCTTCAGCAGCACGAACGGTGTGGCCGCCTCACTCAACAGTCAGATCACCACCGCCTTGGGGTCGAATGGGTTCATCACCTCTGACGCCCAGTCGCTGACGAAACAGGAAAACGACCTCACGACGCAGAGCAATGCGCTCAATGACCAGGCAAGCGCACTTACGGCGAGCCTCACCGCGCAATTCTCCGCGTTGAATACTTTGCTGTCCTCGCTGCAGACCACGTCCGCGTACCTCACGCAGGCGTTTGCCACTCTGCCGACGGCGTTTCAGACGAAATCCGGCGGCTAACCTCGCTGCCCGCCGCTCAAGCCGGGACCGAAACGGCCGCTACAGAGCTGACGGTAGTCGAAGGAGCAAGGCTGGTGAGTGGTTTTGGAGCAAACTCGAAGCTGGCGGCGTACCGCAGCGCTTACGCTCATGGCGGTGTCGCCGGCGCCGACCCGCACGGGCTGGTGCTGATGGTGTTGAACGCGGCAATGGAGCGCCTGGCGAGCGCGCGTGGCTGCATCGAGCGGCGCGATGTTATGTCCAAGGCGAAACTGCTGCACAGCTGCGTCACTCTCGTCGCAGAGTTGCGCGGGAGCCTGAATCTCGCGCAGGGCGGCGTGCTCGCGCAGAACCTGGACGACCTGTACGACTACATGACTCGCCGTCTGCTGCTGGCCAATGCCGAGAACAACATCGCCTGCATCGCGGAAGTAGAGCGCCTGCTGGGCGAGATTCGCGCCGCCTGGATCCAGATAGGTCCGGAAGTGCGCAAGTCGGCACAGCCGCGGGTTCGTGATGCGGTGTAGGATCGAGCTCACCGGAGTCGACGGGAAGGCGCCCGTTACATAAGTTCTGCTTGCCGCGCCTTACTGCGCCGCATGAAGGAGCGCGCCATGGCTGAAGAGATCGGTTCGATAGCCCCCGTGGGAGCCGCCGGATCCGGCGATCCGGGCTCGACTGTCACACTGCCCCCGTCGGCGGCTGTCCGCCCGGCGACCGGCAAAGCACGGCAGATCCCGCCGCAGCAGGCGCTGCCGCCCAGCGCCGGGCAGATTCAGGCAGACCTGAAGAAGGTGAACGCGCAGCTGGCCGCGGTCAATAGAGTGATGGAACTGCAGGTCGACCGGGCAACCGGACTGACCATCGTCACCATCAAGAACTCACAGACCGGCGAGGTGTTACAGCAGTATCCCAGTTCCGACAGCGTGCACCTGGCGCAGATGCTGGTGGCGTGGGCTGCCGGAAAGAACGTGCTCGTCGACCTGATCGCCTGAGGGCGCGGTGCGCGTTGGCCGCGCGTATACAGCCCCGCGCGGCTACCTTTCCTGGATGGATTCTGCTGCGCATCGAGCGTTATGCTCGCGCTCCCTCGACCCAGCACGGGAGCTGCACAAATGAGCCTGACGTTCTACTACGCACCGATGAGCACAGCCGGCATCACCGCCATCGTGTTGGAGGAGCTGGGCGTCCCCTGCGAGAAGATCAAGCTGGACATCAGGAGCGGCGACACGCGCAAGCCCGAGTTTCGGCGCCTGAATCCCAATGGCAAGGTACCGCTGCTGGTGGACGACGGTACGCCGATCTGGGAGTCGGCGGCGATCACGATGTACCTGGGCGAGACGTATGGTGTGGAGAAGGGACTCTATCCACGACCCGGGCCGAAGCGCGGCGAAGCGATGAAATGGATCGTGTGGGGAAACGTGACCCTGGCCGACGCGGTGGGCCGGTGGCTCCGCAATACCACCGAATGGACCCCCGCCGAGCAGCACAACGCAAAAGCAGGTGAGGCCGGGAAGGCCGACATGCTCAACTGCTTGAGCATCCTGAACGAGGCGTTGGCCGGCAAGCAGTTCCTCGTGGGCGACTACACGCTCGCCGACACGCACTTGAATTCGCTGACCGATTGGCTGCGCCACATGAACGTCGACTTCTCTGCGTACCCCAACCTCAGCGCGTGGAGTCAGCGCTGCTCGGCCCGGCCGGCGTACGCGCGGGCCACCGCTCAGAATTGAGACGGGACGGTAGCCGGGCAAGCGACTGCAGCTCCTGCCCGGCCCCGGCCTCGAGCAAGCGCCGCCGCGGGGTATTCACCCCACGAAGCGACGTGCGTTGCGGAACAGCCGCATCCAGCCACTGTTTGCGCCCGCGTCCTGCGGGCGCCACGAGTTCTGCACGTAACGCACAGAGCGCTCGGGGTGCGGCATCGTCACGGTCACACGGCCGTCCGCATTACAAAGAGCTGCGATGGCGTAAGGAGACCCGTTGGGGTTGAAGGGATACGTCTTTGCCACACTGAGATCGTGGTGGACGTACCGGTACCCTACCAGGCCGCTCTCCGAGCACGCTCGCGCCGCGTCCTCGGACACGAATTCGGCATGTCCTTCTCCGTGAGCGACCGCAATGGGCAGCACCGACCCGGCCATGCCATCGAGCACGACCGACGGGGAGGGAAGAACTTCCACGAGGGCGAAGCGCGACTCGTACTGCTCACTCCTATTCGTGACAAAGCGCGGCCAATGCGCCGTACCCGGGATAAGGCTCTTCAGTGCAGCAAACATCTGACAGCCGTTGCAGATGCCCAGCGCAAAACTGTCGGGGCGTGCGAAGAACTGCTGAAACTCAGCACGCACCGCCGGGTGAAACAGGATCGACTTCGCCCACCCCTCGCCCGCTCCCAGCACGTCACCGTATGAAAAGCCTCCGCACGCGATGAGGCCGCGGAACTCGCGCAGCGATACTCGCCCCGACAACAGGTCGGTCATGTGCACGTCGTGCGCGGCAAACCCGGCCCGATCCAGAACGGCTGCGGTTTCGGTCTGACTGTTGACGCCCTGCTCACGCAGAACGGCGACGGCCGGTCGCGCGCCGCGCGCAATGTACGGAGCAGCGATGTCCTCCTCCGGATCGAACCGCAGCGCCACGGAAAGCCCCGGATCATCCACAGCGCACTGAGCCTCGTACTCCTGGTCCGCGCTCTGCGGATCATCGCGCAGCCGCCGCATGCGCCACGAAGTCTCGGACCAGGCGCGGCGCAGTTCCTCCCACGCCTCATCGAACGCAATGAATTCGCCGACGTAGATACGTACCCGCAGATCGGCGGTCGGTTTCCCGATCCGCTGCACGATGACGCGGGACAGCTCGTGCCTGGCGAGAATCTCCTCGAAGCGAGGCTCGTCGTCGACGTTCACCTGCAGCACGATCCCCAGCTCTTCCGAGAAGAACTGCTCGAGGGGGCGTGCGTTCGGGTCCTCCGGCAATCTCACATCGAGCCCGCAGTGTCCGGCGAACGCCATCTCCACCAGGGTGGCGAACAAGCCCCCGTCCGACCGGTCGTGATAGGCCCGGATCAATCCTGCCGCACGCAGCTCGGCGAGTAACGCCGCCACCTGCACCAGCCGCTGCGGGTCATCGACATCCGCGGGCTCCCGACCCATCTCTCCGAAAACCTGCATGAGCGTCGAGCCGCCCAGCCTGTTGTGGCCGCCGCCGATATCGAGCAGCCACAAGGAAGTCTCGCGATCGCGTGCGAGCGCCGGCGTGAGTGTCCGGCGAACGTCCTTCACCGGGGCAAACGCCGACACGATGAGCGAGACAGGTGCCACGACGCTCTTGTCCACGGTGCCGTCGCGCCACTTCGTCTTCATCGACAGCGAGTCCTTGCCGACCGGGATGGTGATTCCCAATGCCGGGCACATCTCCTTGCCGACAGCGCGGACAGCTTCGTACAGAGCCGCGTCCTCACCAGGCTCCCCGCAGGCAGCCATCCAGTTTGCCGACAGCCGGACCTGGGTCAGCGAGTCGATATCGGCCGCCAGGATGTTGGTGATCGCCTCGCCGACGGCCAGGCGGGCAGAAGCCGGCGCGTTCAACACGGCTACCGGCGTGCGTTCGCCCATCGACATCGCCTCACCGGCGTAGCCGTAGTGGTCCGCGAGAGTGACCGCAACGTCGGAGACGGGGACCTGCCATGGTCCTACTGGCTGGTCCCGGCTGATGAGCCCGCCGACGGTGCGATCTCCGATCGTGATCAGAAAGGTCTTGTCCGACACCGCCGGAAAACGCAGCACCCGATACGCCGCGTCCCGCAGCTGCATCGTGTAGAGATTCACGCCCTGCGCCTGCGGCTTGACGCTGCGCACGTCGCGCACCATCTTCGGCGGCTTGCCGAGGAGCACCTCGATAGGCATGTCGACCGGCTCGTCCTCGAACAGCGGATCGCTGACGACCAGCTCTCCGGTATCGTCGAGGGTGCCAATCACGGCGAACGGACAGCGCTCCCTTTCCGCAATGCGCTCGAAGACCGGCAACGCATTCGCGGCAACGCACAGAACGTAGCGCTCCTGTGCCTCGTTGCACCACAGCTCCAGCGGTGTCATTCCGGGCTCGGCACTGGGAATAGCGCGCAGGTCGATGCGTGCGCCTCGCTTGCTGTGCGCCACAGCCTCCGGAACGGCATTGGACAATCCGCCCGCTCCTACGTCGTGAATGAGCACGATCGGATTGTCCGAGCCGAGCTCCCAGCAGCGGTCGATGACTTCCTGCGCGCGCCGCTGAATCTCTGCGTTGCCACGCTGGACGGAGGCGAAATCGAGATCGGCGCTCGAGGCTCCGCTGCCGAGCGAGGACGCCGCTCCACCGCCCAGGCCGATGAGCATCGCAGGTCCACCCAGCACCACCAGCTTCGAGCCGACCGGGACTTCCGGTTTCTGGACATGCGCACGGCGCACGTTGCCCAGGCCGCCGGCAATCATGATGGGCTTGTGATAGCCCCGCACGCGGCCCGGATCTTCGTCGCCGATAAAGTGCTGCTCGAAGGTGCGGAAGTACCCGCAGATCGCAGGCCGCCCAAACTCGTTGTTGAAAGAGGCCGCGCCGATCGGCCCCTCGATCATGATCTGCAGCGCCGAGGCGATCCGCTCGGGCCGCCCGAAATCCTGCTCCCACGGCCGCTCGAAGCCCGGAATGCGCAGGTGCGAGACGGAAAAGCCGGTGAGCCCCGCCTTCGGCTTGGCGCCGCGTCCCGTGGCACCCTCGTCGCGGATCTCGCCTCCCGAGCCTGTCGAAGCACCTGGGTAAGGCGAGATCGCCGTGGGGTGATTGTGCGTCTCGACCTTCATCAGAATGTCGATCGGCTCCTCGACGCCCCGATACACACGCGTGCGGGGATCGGGAAAGTAGCGCCGGCCGCGCGTGCCTTCGATGACAGCGGCGTTGTCGCGATAGGCAGAGAGCACGCCGTTGGAGTTGCGCGCGTACGTATAGCGGATCATCGCGAACAGCGACTCCTCGCGCTCACGGCCGTCGATGATCCAGCTGGCGTTGAATATCTTGTGCCGGCAGTGCTCCGAGTTCGCCTGGGCGAACATCATCAGCTCGACGTCCGTCGGATCGCGTCCGAGGCGCTGGAAGCTCTCCTGGAGGTAGTCGATCTCATCTGCCGACAGCGCCAAGCCCAGCTCGACGTTGGCACGCTCGAGCGCACCGCGCGCCTTCGACACACGTGCCAGCGGCCGCGGCTGCGCATGAGCGAACAGCGTCTCGGCTTCCGCGGGGTCGAACAACGGGGCTTCTGTCATTCTGTCCAGAAGCGCTGGCGCAAGCTCCAGCAGGCGAGGACGCCCCAGGCGCTGCGACGCGAGCAGGCGGTACGCAATACCGCGCTCGATCCTTCGCACCGCCTGCAGCCCGCACACGTGAGCGATGTCCGTCGCTTTGCTCGACCACGGCGAGACAGTTCCCGGGCGGGGCACGACGATGAGCAACTCGCCCTCGCCTTCCCGCAAGGACGCCTCGATGCGCGGGCCGTAGGTCAGCAATCGCTCCAGTACGCCGAGCTCCTGCGCCGACAGCTGCCCATCGACGAAGTGCACGAAGCGCGAGTCCAGCGCCTGGACTGAGGGCTCGAGGGAGGCGAGACGAGCGAGTAGCTTGGCGAGACGAAACGCGGATAAGGCCGGTGCACCCGGAAGCTGCAGCATTTACTTCTTATCCCCAGGCGGGGTCGAATACACCGGCAGGGGAAACTGCGAGACGTTCGAGCCGCCTTCCAGTGCGGTGATCTTGCTCATCCCCTGCTTCTTGACCTCATCGATCCGCAGCACCGAATGCAGGGGCAGGAAGGTGCGCTTGACGCCCTCGAACTCCCCCTTGATCCGCTCCTCGGAAGGGTCCAGGACGACGCTGGAGCGCTCCCCGAAAAGCAGCTCCTCGACTTCGATGAAACCGAACAGCTCACCGTGATTTACCCGGCGGGCGTAGACCTCGTAAACCTTGCCTTGGTTCACGAACATAATGCGGAAAATGTGACTGGCGGCCATGGAGATAAGGGGGGGTCACTGCTAGTTTTGACCGCGCCATTATATGTCCGTCCGTGGCGGGGAGCTGATTGGACGGGCTTTGGGTGAGGCTTTGACTGGCCCATTTAGGGTTGGCGCACTCCGCGCCTTGGGTTTTGTGACGGGGAAGAAATGACGCTTCGGCTCCGCGTCGTCAGCGACCACCGGCGCCTGCTCGGTGATCGCAGCACGATCGTTTTCGGCTTCGACGGGGGTACCCTCGGGCGCTCGGCCGACAACGATTGGGTGCTGCCAGATCCGCTGCGATACGTGTCCGCCCATCACGGGCGCGTGCAATATCGCGACGGGCAGTTTTTCCTCGAGGATCTCAGCACGAACGGCATCTTCCTGAACGACGAGGAGCTGCCGGTCTCCAAGCGCTTTCCCACCGGCTATCGGATGCAGAACGGGGACATCATCCGCGTCGGCGAATATCAGATCGTGGTCGCCGTAGAGGCCTCCGAGCCCGCTCCGGCGCCCACGGACGGGGCGGCCGTTCCCACGAGCATTCACGCGCTTCATACCCTCGGACGCGCCGCGCAGACGGACATCGGCGCGATGCTCAATCTCGATGAGCTTCTGGTCCCCGACACCTCCCCGAGCGACAGTTTTCGGCCCGTGGACGCCTACGGGGTCCCGGTGCGCACCGCCGCGCCCGCCCCCTCCCCGGCCGCTGCCCGGGGCGGCGCAGCTGCAGCAGTCGCTCAAGCGGTCGCGGCCGCGCCCGCGCCCGCGGCCACCGCCGACATCGATATCGAATCCGAGGCAGTCGCACGCCGCATCGCCCGGCTGGCCCGGGCCGCCGGGCGCGACCCCCGAAACGGCGCCAGCGCGCCGGCCTTGTATGACGTCCAAAGCGGCCTGCAGGCCTTCTGCCGCGGCGCCGGCGTGGATGGCGACAAGCTCTCCCCCGATGCGCAAACGCGGATGCTGCACCTGGCCGGCCAGCTCTTCCGGGAGGCTCTGGTGGGATTCAAGGAGCTGGAGCGGGCACGCCATGAAGTGCACAACCGCTTCCGCATCGAGATCCCGCAGCCTGAGCCTGACGACCCGCGACCGTCACTGGCACGGCTCACGGTGGATGAGCTCATGTTGGAGCTTCTGCAACAGCACGAGAGCCGCCGGGTAGATGCCGTGCAATGGCTGCGTGAGGCGGTCGCCGAGGCCAAGACGCACGAGAACGCGTCCTCGGCTGCGATGCGGGCGGCCTTCATCGAGTTCCTCGACCGACTGGATCCGTCGGAGCTCGAGGCGCGCTTCGAGCGAGCCGCACGGCGGGGCAAGGCAAAATCCGCGGACAAGGCCCAGTACTGGGATCTGTTCACGACCTTCTATCGCAATCTCATCGAGATGCCCGCCGATCACCTGCCGCACACGTTCATCGAAGCCTTCGCGACCGCGTATCGCGATTTCTTCAAGCAGAACCCACCGCAGCGATAATTCCCGGCACGACGCCGATCCTCGCCGCGATACGCAATCCGCGGCGTGTCAGGAAGTCGATGGCGCGCTGCCATCACGATCCGTTGCGCTGCAGCACCCCTCCAGCGCGTACCGAAGGGCGCACTCCTCATCGACGGCCGGAATCTCCGGCCATGTGCCGCGCTCACGGGGTTCTTATATAGTGCAGCGAGTTTTTCGTGCATCCGTCGAAGATGCAAAGGCCTCGTGTTGGAACCTGCCACGCGAGCTGCGGCGCTGGTCGAGCATCTGACCGATGGGATCCTGATCCTGGACCGAGAGGGGATCATCCGTTGGGTGGCCGCGTCTGCTCAGCGAGCGGGCCTGAGCCCGCCAGAGCTGCTCGGGCGCCCGGCCGGAGAGGCCTTGCACGCAGGGGATGCCGCCAGGTTCCAGGCCGGCCTGGAGGAGGCCCTGGCCCGACCCGGCACTCCCGTCACCGTCGAGGGCCTGCAACAAGGCGGCGGCCGCGCCGGCTACGCTGACGACACCCTGACATTTCTCCCGGACACCGAGGGAATCAACGGGGTGATGCTGGTGACACGCGCCAGTTCGCGTTCCCAGCCCGTGCGGGAACCTCTGGCCCATCGCGGGCGCTGGGAGACCGAAGAGCAGCTCCGGCAGGTGGTGCGTCTCACGCACATCGGACTCTTCGACCACGATCATCTGAACGACGAGGTGTACTGGTCGCCGGAGATCCGCCGCATCTACGGCTGGGGAGAAAGCGAGCCGGTCGTGGTGGTGGATCGGGAGACCTCCACCGCCAACACCTGGAATCTGATTCACCCGCAGGACCGGGATCGGGTCGCGGCGGCGATCAAGCGCGCCCATGCCGCCGACGGCGATGGACTGTTCGATGTCGAGTACCGGATCGTGCGCAAGGACGGCGAGCTGCGTTGGCTTTCCACGCGTTCACAGACGTTGTTCGAGGGAGAGGGGACAGCGCGCCATGCCGTGCGAACCGTGGGGGCGGTACAGGACATCACCGCGCATAAGCACGTCGAGCGCCAGATCGAGCTGATGCAGCTCTCGGTCGACCGATGCAACACGGCGATCTATTGGGTAAGCAGCTCCGGGGCGGTCGCCTACGCGAACGAGCACGCCTGCCGGAGCCTGGGAATGAGCCGCGAGCAGCTCGTCGGCCTGCACGTGTGGGACTTCGACCCCGATTTTCCTCCGCCCGTGTGGCGTGCCGCCTGGCAGCGCGTGAAGCGCGAGCACTTCGTCACCTTGCAGACCCGCCACCGCCGCCGGGACGGCACGATCTTCCCCATCGACGTGCTCGGCACGTATATCGTGTTCGAGAACGAGGAGCTCGTTTTCGTGTTTGCTCAGGACATCAGCGAGCGCGAGCGCGCCGAGCGCGAATTGCGGCTGATGCACGCGGCCATCGAGAAGAGCCGCACCCCGTTTTACGAGATCAGCCCGTCCGGTCAGATCATCTATGCGAACGAGCACGCCTGTCGGTCGCTCGGCTACACGCGGCAGGAGCTGATCGGCAAGTACACCTGGGACATCGACCCCGCATACCCGCCGGAGACGCACCCAGAGGCCTGGGAAGAGGTCCGCAAAGCGGGGGTCCTGCGGATCGAGTCCAGCCATCGCCGCAAGGACGGGAGCTACCTGCCGGTGGAGGTGACCGCCAACTATTTCTCCTTCAAGGACGAGCAGTATGCGTTGGCCTTCGCGCAGGACATTACCGAGCGCAAACGGGCGGAGCGCGCGCTGCGCACCAGCGAGGAGCGCCTGCAGCAGGTCGCGCTCGTCTACAACATCGGGCTGTTCGAGCACGACTATGTGACCGATGAGGTGTACTGGTCGCCCGAGCTGCGCAAGTACTGGGGAATCGCTCCCGAGGAGCCGGTGAATCTGGATTCCTTCCGCAGCGACATCCACCCCGATGATCAGGGACTCGTCGCGCAGAACATGACACGGGCGCATGACCCGCAGGGCGATGGTCGCTACAGCGTCCAGCATCGGGTCATCCGGCGCGACAATGGAGCGATTCGTTGGGTGGATACCCGCTCACAGACCTTCTTCGAGGGCACGGGTTCGCAGCGGCATCCGTTGCGAACCGTGGGCGCCATGGTCGATGTGACCTCCAGGGTCATGGCGGAAGAGGCGCTGCGGCACTCGCTGCGCGAGAAGGAGACTCTGCTGCGCGAGGTACACCATCGCGTCAAGAACAACCTGCAGATCATCGCGAGCCTGCTGCACTTTCAGGCCAAGAAGGTCAGGGACCCTGAGGACCTGGCCGCCTTCGCGGAAGGGCGCAATCGGCTGCGTTCCATGATTCTCGTGCACGAGAAGCTGTATCAGTCTCCTGATCTGTCGCGCATCGACTTCGGGAGCTACATACGTGCCCTCGCGCGCGACCTGCAGCGGTCCTATCTCACTATCGGACGCAACGTGGGCGTACGTGTCGCCGCCGATGCGCTGGAGCTCCCCATCGAGTCCGCCGTCCCCTGCGGCATGATCCTGTGCGAGCTGCTGACCAACGTATTCAAGTACGCCTTCCCGGATGGCCGCTCCGGCACGGCCGACGTGTCAGTCATCGCCTCTGAAGGACACTTGCACCTGTGCGTCAGCGACGATGGAGTGGGCCTGCCCGAGGGCTTCGACCCGCAGCAGAGCTCCTCCTTCGGGTGGCAGCTCATCCGCAACCTGACGGCCCAGCTCGGCGGCATCGCGAGGGTCGATCGCAAGGATGGCACGCACGTGGCGATTTCCTTCCCCACAGACTCCGGTGGGCCATGAGCGCCGTCAGCCTCGATTCTGCGGGGGGCGCGCCGCGGACCAAGGTCTTCATCGTCGAGGATGAAGCGCTCATCGCCATGGAAGTGCAGGACAGGCTCAGCGCCCTCGGCTACCAGGTGTGCGGACTGGCCTCGCGCGGAGAGCAAGCTCTGGAAGCCATCATCGAGAGAGCCCCGGACGTCGTGCTCATGGACGTGCGGCTGGCGGGAACGCTGACGGGCATCCAGACCGCCGAGCGCCTGCGCGACCGCACGGACGTCCCGGTGATTTTCCTCAGCGCCTACTCGGATTCGCAGCTGCTGCGCCGCGCCGGCGAAGTGCTGCCTTTCGGCTACCTCGTCAAGCCGTTCGAGGAGCGGGAGCTGCACGCCACCATCCAGATGGCGATCTACAAACACCGGATGGAACGCGCACTGCGCGAGGCGTACGCACGGCTCGATGAGAAGGTGCACGAGCGCACGGCAGAGCTCGCGCAGAGCCGGGCGGACCTCGCCGTGACCCTGGATTCCATCGGCGACGCCGTACTCGCCACGGACGCCTCCGGCCGGATCACGCGAATGAACCCGGCGGCCGAGCAACTGACGGGCTGGAAGCTGACCGAGGCCGTGGGACTGCCAATCGAGCAAGTATTCCTGATTATCAACGAGCAGACTCGCGAGCCGGCGGCGATCCCAGTGGCGGCCGTGCTGGCGAGCGGCCAACGCCAGATGCTCGCCAACCACACCGCGCTGCTTACGCGCAACGGCGCCGAGATCAGCATTGCCGACAGCGCAGCTCCGATCCGCAATGCAGACGGGGCGATCGTAGGCGTCGTTCTCGTCTTTCGTGACGAGACGCAGACGCGCGAGCGCCGCAAGCTCATCGCGCGGCAGAGGACCATTGCCGAGGCTCTGCGACGTGTGCAGCAGCGCTTCATCAGCTCTCCCGATGCGACTGCGCCCATCGAGGACATCCTGTCCGTGCTGCTGTTTGCAACCAACAGCGACAGCGGATTCATCAGCGAGGTGCGCGCCGCGCCCGATGGCGGCTCCTTCCTCGAGATCCAGGCCGCGACGGGTGGCCCATGGGATCTGCAGGTGCCTCTGGTCGAGCAGGCGATCGCCAGCGGCAGGGCCGCCACTGGCGGTGACGGCGCGTTCATTGCCGCGCCAATCCTGGTGGCCGACAAGGTCGTGGGCGTGATCGGCGTTGCCAATCGGGCCGGTGGCTACGATGACAGCGTCCTTGCCGAAATCGAGCCGCTGCTGGCGACGTATGGGAGCCTGATCGAAGCACGCCGCAGCGCGCTCAGGCGGCGTGCCGCGGAAGAGTCGCTGCAGCAGCTCAATGCGAGCCTGGAGACGGAGGTGCAGCGTCGCGCGGCCACGTTCGAGACGCTGGCGTCGCTTTCACCGGTGGGTATCGTGCGCATGGATGCGCAGGCGCGCTGCGTCTATGTCAACCAGCGCTATTGCGAGATGCTCGGCATCAGCCGCGAAGCCGCCCTCGGCAAATGCTGGACGCACATGGGCCTGCATCCGGAGGACAAGGAGCGCATCCTCGCCGCCTGGGAAGAGGCTCTGAGCCGCGGACAGGCGTTCCATTGCGATTGCCGCTTCATTCGCCCGGATGCCCAGACAGTCTCGATTCTGGTACAGACCGTGCCAACCGTCGATTCGACGGGCACGGTTGACGGTTACATCGGCACGCTCACGGATGTCACCGAGCAGAAACAGATGGAGCAGGCGCTTCGAGTGCTCTCCACGGAGCTCGTCGCACTGGAGGGCACGGCCTTCTTCCGCAGGATGGTGCAGCAGCTGGCCACCTTGCTCGACTGCGAGATCTCCATCGTTGCCGGCATCAAGACGGATCAGGAGGAGCGCGCGTTGCAGACACTCGCCGTGTACGAGGATGGCGAGTTCACGCCCGACTTCATCTGTGCTCTGTCCAAGTCTCCCTGGACGGAAGAGACGCTCGTTCGTCCGGTGTTGATCTCCAGCGGCATGCGGGCACCCAGCCCGTACCTCTCGAGCCGGCGCGTCGATGGTTTCGCAGCCGTGCCGCTCCTGGATCACGCGGGCACCTGCATCGGCCAGCTCGCCGTCATGAGCCGCCGCCCCCTCTCGAATCCCGCGCGCTTCGCCGCCGTCCTGCATGTATTTGCGATATCGGCCACGGCTCAGATCGAGCAGCAGCGCAGCGCACGGCGCTTCCACGACCTGTTCGAGTTCTCTCCCGACGCCATCGTCATGACGGACCGCGCCGGCGCGATCCGGCTGGTCAACAGAAGAGCCGAGGCGATGTTCGGCTGGTCGCGCGCGGAGCTCGTCGGGCTGAGCGTCGAGCACCTCCTCCCCGAGGAGGATCGCGCCAAGCACGTCCGGCAGCGCGAGCACTTCGTCGGCGCCCATCTGTCGCTCCCGCTCGCCGCCGACAGGCCCGACCTGCACGCGCGTCGCAAGGATGGCGGCGTCTTCCCGGTCGAGATCGGTCTGGGCTCCATCGAGACCGGCGAGGGATTGATGATCGCCGCCGCCGTCCGCGACATCACCGAGCGGCGCAACGCGGAGCGTCAGGCAAACCGCGCGCGGCGACTGGAGTCCATCGGCACGCTTGCCGGGGGCATCGCGCACGACCTCAACAACGCGCTGACACCGATTCTGCTGACGCTCGACCTGCTGAAGCAGCAATACCCGACCGAGCATGAGACGCTGGACACCGTGGAGCACAGCGCCAATCACGCCGCCGAAATGGTGCGCCACCTGCTCGCCTTCGCCAAGGGCTCCGAGGGCAAGCGGGTCTCGCTCGCGCCGCGCCGCCTGCTCGAGGAAATGGAGAAGATCATCAAGGGCACCTTCCCGAAGAACATCCAGGTGCGGTTGCGCGTGCCGAAGGAATTGCCGACGGTGCTCGGCGATGCCACGCAACTGCACCAGGTACTGCTGAACCTGTGCGTGAATGCGCGTGATGCGATGCCCGACGGAGGCACTCTGACCCTCGAAGCCGAATTGACCGCGGGAGCGGCGCTTGCGGAAGTGGCGACTGATCCACCACCGGCGCAGTGTGTGGTGCTGCGCGTAACCGACACGGGCACCGGCATCGCCCCGGAAGTGCTCGAGCGGATCTTCGACCCGTTCTTCACCACGAAGGAGCCCGAAAGCGGCACCGGCCTCGGTCTGTTCACCGTGGCGGGCATCGTCAAGGGCCACGGCGGCCTGATTCGCGTCAGCTCACAGTCGGGTCGGGGCTCTACGTTCGCCGTGCTCCTGCCTGCAGAGCAACGTCCAGGTACCGAGGCGACCCGCACCGCGCCCACGTCTGACTTCACCGGCCACGGGGAACTGGTACTGTACATCGATGACGAGAGGACGGTGCGCGACGCTGCGCGCGCGGTGTTGGAACGGCTGCGATTCACGGCGCTGACCGCAAGCGATGGCATGTCGGGCCTCGTTCAGGCAGTTCAGAACCGAGCGACGCTGCACGCCGTGATTACAGACCTGCACATGCCTCACATGGACGGCCTGGCGTTCGTGCGCGCGCTCCGCAAGGCCCTCCCGGACGTACCCGTGATCGTCGCCAGCGGCAGGCTCGAGCCTGCTCCCGCGCTGGAGCTCAGAAAGCTGGGGGTCCACGTGATGCTGGAAAAACCCTTCACGCAAGAGAAGCTCGTCGCCGCGCTGCAGGCGGCGACCAAGGCGAGCACCTGGACGCCCGTACGATGAGCGCAGCCATCAGTGGCGGCCAACGCGTTAGCGCGCCGTCTGCGTGAACAGGTGCGCGTGGGCTGCGCTCACCGGAAGCAGCCCAGTACGCGACCAATGACTGATCAGTCGCCTCTCTCCTGGATCAGCACCGCCCAGTTGCCCGCGCCCGAGCGGACCAGGACTTCGAGCGGCAAGGCGTCCACGGGCATTTCGTTCGCCACAAACAGTCCCGTCGCGGGCCGGAAGGTCAACCAGTGCGGTAACGGCTTGCCGCTCATGAGCGTCGCCCGGGCCTCCGAGTGGGTGCTGTGAAGCTTGGCCAGGAGCTGCTCAGGCAGCGGGAACCGGAATTCAACGGCCGTGTCGACGACACTCCTCGGAATCGACACGGTAATCAGGCCGATCAATGGCGAGTTGGCGGCCGCCTGGACAACCGACACGGTGATGCGTTGATCCGGGTTGACCAGCGACGAGGTTGAGGAAGCGCCCGGCAGGGGACGGCTCATGAGGTTGTCGACGACGTTGCTACCGGAGGGCGTGCTGTTGGCGCCTGAATCAGCCGCGTCGGAGCCGACCGCCGGGCCGGAGCCGCCCACAGCCCCCGAGCCTCCCGCAGCCCCGGAACCACCTGCAGCCCCGGAGCCGGACGCCGCCTGTGCGCCAGGCGCAGGACTGTTGCCCGAGCCGCCTGACGTCGTTGAGCCGGGCGCCCCTGAGGCCGAGGAAGTCAGCGCCGGTAACGCCGAACCTGCAGACCCGGCAGCGACACTGGCCGACGCCTGAGTGGCACCCGAGGTCGCCCCCGTATCGGCCACGGCAGAACCACCCACGTTACTCATATCCAGAACCGCGGGTGGCGGCGTGGCCATCACTGTTCCAGGAGACGGTGTTTGTACCGCCGGGGTATTTGCGGACGGTCGATTCTGCACAGGCGGCAGATTCCACGTACCACTGACGGACTGCGACGGCAACGGTGGTGGCGGCGGCGTGTTGTTCACGACATCCGCCGGTGTGATGTCGGCCGTGGTCGTGGCGACCGGCGTGACCGTGTAGTCCTCGGCATCCGCACCCGTGGTGGCGATGCCCGAGACGGTCACGGTCTTGCCGTTACCGACGTTCTTGTCCACGAAATTGGCGGACGCGTACACGAGGTTCACTACGTCTCCAGCGATTGGGCTGTCACCCAGCTCGACAGTCGCGGCAGTAGTGTCGTCGTACACCTTGCTATTGCCGGTCACGGTCACTGCAAGCGGCGCCGGCGTGAGGTTTCCGAAGGTGTTTGCAGTCGTGTTGACCGTGTAGTCCTGCGCATCCGCACCGCTGAGCGTAATGCCCGATACGCTGACATACTTACCGTTGCCGACGTTCTTATCGAGGAAGCTCGCGGAGCCGTAGCTGACATTCACGCTGTCACCGGCGATCGGGCTGTCACTGAGAGCGACGGTCGCGTTCGTCGTCCCGTCATAAACCTTGTTGACGCCCGTGGCGGCAACCGTCAGCGGCCGTGGCGTGATGTTCGCCGTAAGCCCCGTCGGTTGTATCAGCCTGTAATCCGTCGCGTCCGCGCCCGTCAGGACCACCGTCCCCGCGCCAATCGGGATGCTGTTGCCGACGTTCTTGGTCGCAAAGGTCCCGGTCAACGTGCCCAATTGCACCGAGTCCGAGCCGATGAGACCGGACAACGCGGCGTTCGAGGTATTGAAGTAGGCCGTCGTGGTTCCGTCATAAACCTTGTCCTCCACGATCAACCCGGCAATGTGCAGAGACGCCGGAGTGATATCCGCGGAGCTGGTCACAGTGGGCGCTACCGTGTAGTTCGAGGCAAGCCCGCCATTCGTGCCGTTCGTGAGCACGATACCCGTGATCGACACTGGAATCGCCGTCCCGACTTCCTTGTTCGCGAAGTTGGCGCTCCCGGTGTAGACGGCGTTCACCGTCTGATTGCCGACGAAGCCCGAGAGCCCGTAGCTGTTCACGATGGCGCTCGTAGTGCCGTCATAGACCTTGTTCCCGACCGCCACGTTGACGGTCAGCTCCCTCGGATCGATCGTCCCGGTCGCCGCGGAAGTCGGCGCGACCGTGTAGTTCGACGCGAGCCCGCCGTTGGTACCGTCGGCCAGCGTAATCCCACTGATGTTGAGGGTTTGCGTGCCGGCGTTCGGGTTCTGGAAGGCGGCCGAACCGACGTTCGCCACCAGGGTCTGGCCTCCGATCAGTCCCGTCAGCGTGTAACCGGACACGGTCGCCGCCGTGGTTCCGTCGTACTGCTTGTCGGCAGTGGTACCGGTGAATGTGAGCGCAGCAGGATTGATCGTGCTGGTCGTATTGTTGACATAGGTGATCGCGTAGTTTCCGCCGCCGCTGCCGTCGTTGACGGTGACCCCACTGGCGGTGACTACCTTGTTGCCGCTGCCTGCGTTCGGGTCCGTGAAGGCGTAAGTGCCGCCGCCGCCCAGGCTGTCCTGCGCATTGCCATTGCTGAGGTTGTGATACAAGACGCCTGCAACCAGGACCGGGGTGCTGGTCGCCGTGGTCGTACCATCATAGGTCTTGGTGACGTTAGCGGCCTCCACCGTGAGGCTCGCCGGATCGATGGTGCTGGTCGCGTTGTTTACGTAGCTGACGGTGTAGTTCCCGCCGCCGTTGCCGTCGTTGACGGTTACACCGCTCACCGTGACAGTCTTGTCGCCGTTGCCCGCATTTGCATTGGTGAAGGCATACGTGCCCCCGCTCAGTGAATCGGTACCGAAGAGCTGTGTTCCGCCCGTCGCGACCGCCGTCCCGCTCGCCGCCAAGGTGCCGTCGTACGTCCGGCTGAGATTGCTCGTGCTGATCTCCAGGTTCGCCTTGTTGATGGTCAGTGCACCGCTGTCGTAGGTGATCTGGTAGTTACCCGCCGTCAAGCCCGAGGGCGTGACCGTGTAGGTCCCCACGTTACGCGCTCCTTGCGAGGTACCCCCATACGTCAGGGTTCCACCCAGCGTGCTCGAGCTCTCTCCGTTGACGAAACCGCTGTAGGTAACGCCGTTGCCGCCAGAGAAGTTCTGGCCGTCATAGGTGATCGTATCGTTTACCGCGGTCACGGTGAGCGCCGCCGGAGTGATGGTCAGCGCCGCAGCATTACCGGCTGCCTGCGCGAACGCATAGTTGCCGTTCGAGACATACCCGCCGCCGGTGATCGCGTACTGTCCCACATTGCTGGTCGGCGTCGCCGCCGTCGTCCAGGCCGGACTACCCGTCAGGACCGACGCGTTCTGCCCGAGCACGAAGCCGGTGAGTGTGCCGCTGAGTGCGGGATTGACGGCGCCATAGGTCCGGGACACGGGGTTCGCCGTGTAGGTCAGAACCGCCGGTGTGACAGTGTACGTCGGTCCGGTGCTGCTGGGGACGAGCGTGTAGCTCGAGGTGAGACCCCCGACGTACTTGATGGTGTAGTTACCAGCATTCAGCGTATTGCTGAGCGCCATGTTGTACGTCGCAGTACCTCCGGTGATGACGTTGGTGGTGTTGTCCTCGCTGTCGACCAACCCCCCGACGATCGTGTACCCGATGGTGGCGGTCGGAGTGCTGCCGTAGACCTGCGAGGGCGTTCCGTTGATGGCCCCGGCGACGGTCAGCGTCGGAGCCGCGTAATCGTAGATGAAGCCGTCGCCGCTCTGGGTCACTGAGCCGGGCCCATAGCTCGAATAGGTCGCGTCGTAATAGCGGAACGCCGATGTCAATCCGCCCTTGACCGTGTGGGCTCCAGAGACCAGGTCCGGCGTGTCGGAATACACCAGCCAGCGATCCCCGGCACCGGTTACGAGAGCCGCTCCGCCGGCGGACGAATCGTTGATGAAATTCCCGGCGCCTTCCGTAGAAAGATAAACGTTGCCCGTCGTGGCGGTGAGAACGCCGCCGCTCGCCAAGGTCAAATCGCCAATCGCACGCACGGTCATATCGCCAGCGGCAGTCGCCGCCGCGCCCGACACGGACAAGCCACCTGCGTTGTAAAGGTCGAAACCCGTTCCCGCGGTCGACGCCCCAAGCGTCTGCAGGGAGTTGTTGGCATTGGTCAGCGCCACCGACCCACCTGCCGTCACGCTCAGAGCGCTGACGTTCCGGAGGGCGCCGGTCTGCGTCAGATTGCCGGCGATGCTCAGGCTGACCGAGCTCCCGCCGGCATCGATCCCGGCCACGCCTAGCGCTGCGCCATCGGCCAGCGTGATCGCGCCGCCGTTCGAAGTCACCTCAGCGGTGCCGATCGAATTGGCGACGTTGCCCAGTGTGACCGGGCCTGAGGCCGTGACAGTCAGCGAGGGGGTAGAGACCGGGCCGCTCTGGGCCACCGCTCCCGCGGTGCTGAGCGTCAAACTGGTGGTCGCCGCGGAGTTCCCCAGCGTCGTGACACCAGTCGAGGCGTTGGACACATTGACGGTGTTGCCGCTTACCTGCAGGACGCCGAAGTTGTTGCCGGCGTTGGTCAGATTGATGCCGGAGCTTCCGGCACTCGAGGCTTCGGCGGTGAAGCTGGCCGTACCCGCGACCGACAACGAGCTCCCGCCCACCTGGTCGATGCCCGTCGGCCCGTCGGTGCCCGCAGTGACCGTCGGCGGGCTCGCGCTGACGGAGATGGTGCCACCGATGTTGTTCGACGGATTGCTGAGGACGATAGCGTTGCCGTTCACCTCCGAGCTGCCGAAGGAACGGGTGCTGGCCTCGCTGATGACGGTCAGATTTCCAGTGTAGGTTGCGCCGCTCAGGTGGACGACCCCCGACTGCTCGATGACCGTGGTATTCGAGGCCGGCAGGCTGGTCGTGCCGCCGACGAGGTTGCCCGCGCCACCCATGGTGACGCCGGTGCCGGTGACAGTGAGGTTGCCGACAACCTGGACGCTCGTGCCCGCGGCCTGCGAGACCTGCTCGTTGGTCGCGGTCAGGGTGTAGTTGCCGCCGACCTCAGTGTTGCCGATGGTGGTCGCCGTGGCGCCGGAGTTGTCGATTGCGACGTCACCTGCGTTGACGGTCGTGACGACATCCAGGTTGCCGCCGATGGTCAGCGGAGCGGACTGAGTCACCTCCCCGGTCGCGGTGAGCGATACGTTACCCGTGACGGCTAGCGCGCCGCTCATGTTGATGGCGCCAGTGGAATCCACGGCCAGATTGCCGGTCAGGCTGGAGGCCCCGATATCGGTATCCGCCGCCTCGTCGAGCTGCGCGTTCGCACCGGTGAGCGAGACGGTACCGAAGGTGTTCCCGCTGTTGGTCAGAATAATGTCATGCACCCCGGCATTGGCCGTGAGGTCCGCCGATCCGAGATTCCATCCTGCCGTGCCGAGCTGCGTGATGTTCTGGCTGTTCGTCAAGATGACCGCAGAGGGAGTGCCGTTCAAGCCCACCGCTCCGAAGGAGTTCGCAGCGTTGTCCAGGTCGATCGCGTTGCCCGCGGCATACAGGTTCAGCGTGCCCGACTTGACCGGGCCACCGCTCTCCGTAATGCCGCCACCGCCGTTCAAGGTGAGCGGCGCGCTCGCGACATTCACGCCGCCGGCGATGTCAAGCGTGCCCGAGCCGGAGCTGCTGCCGAGGGTCAGGCTGCTGAGGGCGCTGAGCGGCAGGTCCGCGAGATCCGCCGCCGTCAGATTCAGTCCGACGATCGGCGTGCCGCCGCCGCCCACGGCCATATTGGTGCCAGCGCTGAACGGCTGGATGGTGAGGGAGCCAGTGCCGCTGACATTGTGGGTGAAGCTGATCGAGTCGGCGACCAGGTCCATGTCGTTCGCGTTGAAGCTCGCCAGGCCGTTGAAAGCCAGCGTGCCGGTGCCCGCGTTCAGCGTCAGCGCAGTGCCCGAGGCGGGTACCACGTTCACCAGGTTGTCGAAGGTCAACCCGATGCCGCTCAAATCGCCGGTCGCCGTAACCGGGCCCGTGTTGTAGACCTGCGGTCCATCGATGGTGAGAGCGGGCAGCGTGATGCTGCCGGTGCCCGTCACCGTGAGGCCGGTCAGAGTGCTCTGCAGCTCGGCGAGACCCGTGACGGTCCCACCTCCCAGGTTGAGCGTGAGCGTGCTGGTGCTACCCACCGCGGCACCGAAAGCCAGGGCGCCGTTTCCGGTGTTGAGCGTGAGGTTGTTCGCCACCGCGACCGTGCTGTCGAAGCTGATATTGCCGCCGCCACTGCTGACAGTTGAAGCGCCTGACACGGTAACCGGTGTGACGAGCTCGATCGCGTGACCTGTCGTCGTGAGATTCACGCCGACGTTGGTCATACCGCCGGTCGCATCGGTGGTCACTGCGGTGAACGTCGAGGGAGCCGCGAGGAAGCTGATGTCGCCGGTGCCATGCGCGTCCAGCGCCAGCATGCCGGTAACGTTTTGACTCTGCAGAGCGGTGATGCCGTTGACATCGATCCAGCCGCTCCCCGATGAGTTGAGTTGCAAGCCGCCGGAGGTGAACATCCGGCTGAGCTCGCTGCCGGTGATGGTCATCTGCCCGACTACCGGGCTGGTGCTGCCGCCGACGTAGATGTTACGTCCGTCGGTCGCGGTCAACGTCATCAGGCCGGTGCCCGAGGAGAGCGTGCTGTTGCCCTGCAGGTTGATGTCCGCCGCCGTGATGGACAGGGTGCTGTTGGAGGCGGTGAGCGACACCCCGTTCAACAGGATGAACGTGCCATTACCATCACCGTCCGAATCGGCGGTGAAGCTGATCGGCGCATCGAGCGTGCGGCTCTGGGTAAGGGTGATGTTATCGAGCGCCGTGTAAGTCTGGTTCGCGTCGTTTACCGTGGTGACATCGGGAATGCTGAGGTCATAGCCGGACATGGAGAGGCCGGCGAGCGGCGTCACTGCGCCGACCGCGGCACCGAGTGTCACATTGCCCGTACCTGCCGAGAGCGCCAGCGTGTAGTCGCCGTTGATGGTGCTGGTGGATCCCGAGAAGTTGATGGCGCCACCGGTGGTGTCGACCGCCGAGTTGGCGGTCAGTGTGGTCGGGCCTGTGACGGTGACGGCGCTGTTCGTCGTGGCGAGGGTGCCACCAAGATTCAAGCCCACCAGGGCGGTGTAGGACTGGGTCCCGGCGGTGGTGACGCTACCGACGTTTATGGTGTTCGCGCTCGCGGTGAGTTGCGCCAGGGGCGTGATACCGCCGACGGCATCCTCAAATGCGAGCGTGCCACTTCCGCCGTCGGCGGTAAGGGCATACGCGCCATCGACGGTCCCTTCGAACGTGATGCCCTGACCCGTGAGCGTCGTGTTGGACGCCACGGTCGTCGCGCCAATGTACATTTGCGAGCCGGTGGTCGTGATGGATGACGTATTGATGGTCACGGCATCCGGAGCATCGATGTACATGCTCGTGAGCGGCGTGGTGCCGCCGACCACTCCGTCGAAAGTCGTCGTGCCGGTGTCGTTCACCCTGAGCGTCTGCGCACCGTTCAACGTGCCGTTGAATTGCACGTGGTCGCCGCTGAGAGTGCTGTTTGCGCCGAGCGTCACCGGACCGCCGTAGGATTGCGCGCCCGTGGTGGTTACGATGCCACCATTGAGCGCCGTGGTCCCGGCCGAGCCGGTCGTCAGGCTCGTGAGCGCGGTGGTTCCACCCACAACACCGGAGAAGGTGGTGGCAGCCGTGCCGGAATTCAGGTTGAGCGCCTCGGCACCGTCGACTGTCCCCGCGAAGGTCACCGGGGCATTCGCGGTATCTACGGCGACCGCGCCGGTCGCGAGGCTCACTGGACCGTTGAAGGCGACCTGCCCGGTGGCCGGAGTGCTGGCGCTGCCCACGTCACCGTTCAAAGTGATGCCGCCCGCGGCGGTGAAGCTCATCGGACCGGCCACCGCCAGCCCGCTGCTGGGCAGGCTCAGGGTCTGCGCCGTTACGGTCAATCCGGTCAGGTCGGAGCTGGGTCCGATCTGGTCGAGCCCCGTGACCGTTCCGGCGCCGGCCGCCAAGGCGTTCAGTGTCAGGCTCTCGGGCCCGGACACCGCACCACCGAAGCCGATATCGCTCCCATTGGAGACGACGCTGACCGGACCGCCGGTGAGCGTGAGCCCGCCGTTGAAGGCCAGGCCGTCGTAAGCACTGATGGTGTTGCCACTCGATCCGCCGGCGGTCACCAATCCACTGAACGTGGATCCCGTGTCACCGTTGGCGAGTGTGACATTACCGTCGAATGCCACCGGCCCGGTTGCGCTGATACCCGAGCGCGCCTGCACCGTCGAATCGAACGTGGTTGCGCCCGTGCCGCTCAGAGTGAGCGCCGCGCCAGTACCGCTACCGAGTGCAGCGATGCCGCCCACGGCGTCACCGAAGGTAGTGGGGCCGCTACCGGAGTTGACGGCCAGATTCTTGTTTCCGTCCACCGTCGATGCGAACACGATCGGCGAATTGGTGCTGGAGACCGTGGCCGCCGCCCCGACGGATACCGGGCTGTTGAAGGTGATGGCGCCCGCCGCCGTGCTGGCGACGTTACCGTCCAGAGTAATGCTGCTACCCGAAGTGGCCGTGTAGGTCTGCGGCCCGGCGATGGAGATGCCACCGGCCGGAATGGTCGGGCTCAAAGCCGTGACCGTGAGGCCGGTGAGATCGGTGCCCATACGGTTCAAGCCGGTGATCAGCGCCGTGCCCGAATCCAAGGTGAGCGCGTAGGGGCCTGAGACCGTGCCGGCCGTCAGGAAGTTGAGGGGCGAGTCGTTCGACTCGATGGTCGCCGGCCCGTTTTGCAACAGCACGCCGCCGTCGAAGCTCATGCCGGCGTAACCGGACAGGCTCATTCCGCCGGCCTTGCCGAGTGTCACCAAGCCAGTGAACACGGAAGGGGCAGCGCCGTCAGCCAGGGTCACAGTGTCGTTGAACGTCGCCGGACCGGTGATCGACAGGCCGTTGTTGGCGCTCACCGTGGTAGCGAAATTCGCACCGCCGGAGAACACTGTCAGCGCCTGCGAGCCATCCGTCGTCTGGCCCAGCCCGCTCACGGCCCCGGTAAACTGCACCGTGCCTGCGCCCACGCCCGTGCCCGCGTCGACTGTGAGCCGGTTCGACCCACCCGCGAGGGTGCTCGCGAAGGTGATGTCCGATTGATGCGATTGCACATCCAGGGACGCCGCGATAGTCACCGGACCGTTGAACGTAATCGCACCGGCCGCCGTGCTCGTCACGCCGGCGTTGAGCGCTATTCCTCCGCTGTCAGCAGTGTATGTCTGGGCTCCGGCCACGGACATCTGCGGCAGCGAGAGAGCCGTACCCGTGGTGAGGGTCAGCGATGCGGTGCTGGCATTGATGTTCGTCAGCCCGGTCACCGTACCATTCACCGATGTCAGTGCGACGTTGTGGTCGCCGATGGTGACGCCCGAGGTTCCGCCGATCACCCCGATGGCGAAATCGCCACTGTTGACAAACTGCAGATCTCCTCCGGAGAAACCGGCCGCCAGCGAGCTTACGGAATTCCCGGTATTGGTCAGCGTGGCATAGCCGGCGCCGATGAGCTGGAGGTTCGGCGCAACGATCACGCCCGACTGTGTGACCTGGCCGCCTGCACTCACCAGCAACGTGCCGCCGGTGGCAATATTCGCGCCGCTGATGTCGACACCGCCGGCCACGTAGACATCCGCGTAGGAAGCGGACTGGATGTCCAGCGTTCCGAGATTGCTTGCCGGCGTCGTGTTCAGAACGATCGGGTTCGCAGTGCCCGCGGTCAGTGTCGTGGTGCCTGGAATGTTCCAGGCCGACCCGGCGACGATTCCGGCGGAGTCGTTTTCGACGACCGTCGCATCCTGACCGGTGAGCGTGAGCGCCCCGACCTGGTTCCCCGCCTGGGACAGCAGAATATCGTGCGAGCCCGAGTTGAGCGTGAACGGCGTCGACGGCTGGACCCACGCCGAGGCCTGCTGGATGTCCGCGGCTTCGGTGATACTCACCGCGCTCGGCGTACCGGCGATGGCAATCGGCCCCAGAACGTTGCCGGAATTCGTCAGCGTGATCGCGTAAATCGTCGGATTGAGTGTCGTCGTGCCGGTCGTCGACCACGCCCCGCCCTGCGTGATGGCGCCGTTCTCGGTGATACTTGCAGCACCGCCGGTCACGGTCAGATTGCCCATGATGTTCGTGGCGCTGGTGAGCGTGATCGGGTTCCCGTTCTCCGCCACGAGCGTGACTGGAACACCGGTCAACACCCACGGGGCGCCTTGCGTAATCGCGTCATTCTCGGTGATCGCGACGGACGTCGGTACGCCATTCGTCGTGTTGACGTTGATGGCACCCATCACGTTGCCGGAGTTCGTCAGGTCGATCTGGTGCGCCCGCGCATCGAGCGTGACAGGCGCGGCGCCAACGTTCCAGACACCGTTCTGCGTGAGATTCTCGTTGTCGGTGATCAACACGGAGGTGAGCGTTCCGGCCGTCCCCGTGGTGGACAGCGCGATCGGCCCGATCAGGTTGCTGGTGTTGCTGAGGGCGATGGACTTGCCGGTCGGGTTCGCCACCACCAGGCTCATGCTGCCGGTGGTCGCCCACCCGCTGTCGCCCGCGCCGTCCCAGTTGTTGAGCGTCGGCCCGTCGGTGATGCTGTGGTTCTGGGTGATAGTGACGTTGTTCGCTTTAATGTACAGCGGCCCGAGAACATTGCCCGTGTTCGTCAGCGTGACATTTCCGCCACCCTTGGTCGTGCCGGTCGAGTCGTAGGGGACGAGCTCGACGACCTCTGAGGAGTTGACGCTCCAGGCTCCGGGGCCCGAGGCGCCGCCGTCGGTGATGGCGTCTGTGCTGGCAGTGTTCTTGGCGTAGATGACGACCGTCGACGGGACTGTATTGGTCGTACCGCCGGTGGCGATGACCTGGAGCGGCCCCAGCACGTTGTTCGGGCTGTTGAGAAGAATCGAATACGTGCCGGAGTTGAGCGTGGTGGCGCCGGCCAGCGACCACGCGCCACCCTGTGTCAGTCCCTGGGTATTCTGGTTGTTGACCACCTGGACCGCGCCCGCGCTGGTCGCACCATTGTTGAGCTGCGTGAGAATGAGCGGACCCAGGTCGTTGCCGGACATGGAGAGCTGGATCGCCTGGTCGTTCGTCGTCGTCAGCGTGATTGCATAGGTGGTGGTACCGGTATTGTGCCACCAGTTGTTCCACGCCGAAGCCTGCGTGATCGGCGCGTTCTCTTGAATGGAGACCGGACCGGAATCGGAGATCGCAAGGGGTCCCAGAACGTTGTTCGGCTGATTGAGCGTGATGCCGGTGCCGAAGTGCGCGAATGTCGCCGCGCCGCTGCCCGTCTGCACGATCGCGGTTCCCGGGACTTGGCTCACCGTCCAGAAGGACCAACCGTTCGCGTCACCGGACACGACGCTCAGAGCGCCCGAGATCGTCACGTTGCCGAACGTCACGCTCTCCAGAGGGTCCACCGTGGCGTTGGTCGCCTCCGGAATCACTACGGTGCCCAGGAGGGCACGGCCGGTGGCGAGATTGATATTGTTGGCGGCTCCTGGATCGAGCGTCAACGTTCCGTCGACCTCCCAGCTGGCGCCGCCGTTTGTCTGATCGCTGATATTGCCATTCGTGGTCACCGTCATGTTGCCGTGGGCAAAGGTATTCCACATCAACACGATCGGCGCGTTGTTCACGACCGAGACGTTGTGGCCGATGGCCAGGAACTGGTTGAAGCCGTTGCCGGAGTTGGTCAGATCGATATCGCCGGTGGTGGCGGTCTGGAAAAGCGCCTCGCCCCCGACGGCGATCGGGCCGCTCTGGGAGATGATGTTCGTGGGGGTCGTCGAGGTGCCGGCGACGCTGGGCGCGTACACCGAGAGCTCGCCGGTAACGGTCATGGCCGGAAGCGTGACGGCGGGCGCGTTGTCGTAGTACAGGGCCACGTTGCTCAACGTGCCGACCGACGTGAGCCCGCTGATCACCGTCGCGTTCGGACTCGCGTTGCGGATGTATATGTTGTTGAACCCAGTACTGCCATTCGCGGCCGCGAGCGAGATGCCGCCGGTGAACGTGTTCATCTCGCCGGGACTCTGATTGCTGGCGGCCACGGAGTTGCCGAGGACGAGTTGAATCTGCGAGCTGACGTTGTCGGCGGTGAAGCTCGTCGCCCCGCCAACCGTGATGCGCGAGTATCCGTCCGAGCCGGAGTTGGTCTGCGTAATGGTGCCGCCGGCGGTGAGATTGAAATTTCCGCTGATGTTGTTGTACAGCCCCCCGCAGTTGCCGCAGGTCGAGCCGAGGGTAATGCCGCCCGCGGTGTCCAGAGTCACATTGTCGCCCGAGACGATCTGGACGAAGTTGAAGCTGTTCGAGGTGTTATTGAGGGTGATGTCGTTGGCCGCACCGGCGGTCAGTGTGGTTTGCTGTCCGACGCTGACCTGGCTGGTGCCGGTGATGGTTCCGCCACCGTTCGTGGTGATGGTGAGATTGTTTGGAGTCGTGAGATGCCCGAGGCCGACCCCACCATGGGCCGTGAGGGAGACCGAGTTGCCGGCGCTGATCGTGCCGGCCGTGATGCCTCCGCCGTTGGCCGTTACCGTGAGGGCGGCCGTCGTCGTCGAGGTAATGTTGGCCGCACCCGAATCGACGATCGTGGCATAGCCGCCCGTGCCACTGCCGCCGTTGCTCGGTACGTCGAGCGTCATGCTGCCGAAGTGGTTGCTCGAGTTCGGGAGGTTGATGTACGGATCGGCATAGCCGAACCCGCCATAGTCGGCAGTCAGAGTAGCCGCGCCGCTCACCGTCACCACACCGGTCTGCGCGATCGGGCCTTGCGTCGTCTCCGACAAGGAGGCGACGTTGGTCGCGGAGAACTGGATCGCGTTGGAATTCACCAGGCTCACCGCGCCACCGGTGATACCGAGCGTGGTGAAATCCGTGTTTGGGTTGGTGATCGTGACATCGCCGGTGCCGACATTGATGGTCGCGGCGCCGTGGACGTTCACGGTACCGACGCTGTTCGTCAGGGTCGGATTTGCGCTTGCCGCGCTTATCGACAGCGTGCCGGTGAGATCGGTCTCATCGAGGTCGATCGCGGTTCCGGCCGTCGCGCCGGTGTCGGTGAGGGTGAAATTCTTGGCCGTAATCTGGCCGGTGGTGATGTTGCCGTTGGCGCTCAACGCGCCCATCTGGATGGCTACGTTGCCGGTGCCGGCATTGATCACACTGTTGTTCGTGAAAGTGGCGGCGCCCGTGTTGCGGTCGGCCAGCGTCGCGCCGGAATCGTTGGCGCTGAAGGTGATGTTGCCGTTGTCGGAGATCACGCTCGCGTTGACCGTTATACTGCGCCCCGCCTGGAAAGTAAGCGCACCTCCGGTGCCGGAGCTGGCCGCGGTTTGAATCGCGCTGCTGATCGTGATGTCGTCGTTCGCCTGCAGCGTGACGGCCGTACCGGTATTGGTAATGGCCGTTATGGTCGACGGATCGATCGAGCTCGGGGCAGTCGCGTTGGTGGAGAACGTCTCGTTCGCGACGCTGTCGCCCCCGCCGGTGACGACGGTGATGTCCTGCGGATCGAGGAGTAGCGAGCCGCCCGTGCCATGCGCAGCACCGGCATTGACGGAGCCGGTGAACGCGAGGTTGGCGCCCGAGATCTCGAGCGTGCCGCCCGAACCCGAGATCGCACCACCTCGTGCCTGGACGCTGCCGGCAAACGAGGTCCGCTCGCTCGACCACACCGCTACCTGGCCACCATCGCCTGCCTGCGTGGCGCTGGCGTCGATCGATACACCGCTCGCGATCGCAGTCTGCTGCGCATCGGCGATAGACGGATTCTGGCCGTGGAAACCACCGCCCACATAGACATCGCCGCCGCCCATGGCGCCGGTCGCATCGATTGCGCTCGAGTCGAGGAGGCTCACCTGGCCCGCTGTCAGGCTGACGAGGCCACCCTTGCCACGCCGGCTCGAGGCATTCAGCTCCGTACCGAGCAGAGCGACAGCCGGCGGATCGCCAGGCGGATCTGAAGGCGCCGGGCTCCCGCCGCCGCTGACCTCGATCCGACCCGCCGCCTCATCGCCCGAAACATCGATCAGTGCGTTCAGCAGCGTGACATCGTGAAGAGAGGTCAGCGTGACGCTGCCTCCTCGGGATGGCGGAGTGGACGCAGAGGAAGGAGTGGGCTGCGGCCCAGGGGTCTCGATGCCGGCCCCCGAGAGGGTGCCGGATAGATCGAGAGCCTGCACCGCCTCTAGCGTTACAATCCCGCCGATCGTGCCGGAGACGTCGATGAGTCCGGAGCTCGTCTGTGTAATGGTTGCCGCGGACACGGCGACTCGCCCGCCCGCGGCGGCGACTCGGCCACCTGCGGCAGCCGCGGACGCGGCACTCTCTGCGGTGGTTGCGCCAGTGGCAGTGATGGAGCCGCTGTTGGTTACCCGGGGAGCCGTGACCGAGATCTGCCCAGCCGGGCTGCCGTCGGTACCTGCATTCGCGCTGATGGTGCCGGTGTTCTGGACACTGGTGCTCGCCTCGAGCACGATCCGCCCGCCCTTGGACACCATGCCGGTGGCTTCCAGCGTTCCGCTGTTCTTGACCACACCGCCTTGCAGGCTGTCGACAGCTTGCGCCGAGAGAATGATCAATCCTCCCGGGGCTATGACGGCGGAGCGGTTCTCCACGAGTGCATCGATCGCCGAACGCTGCGCGGTGACGCCTGCGAGGTGCTGGCCATCGAAATCGAGAGTGATCGATTCGCCGGCCGCCATCGCGACGGTACCCATGCGGGCGATCACGATGCCGTTGTTGCGCACCTCCGGTGCCAGCAACGCGATGTAGCCGCCGAGCGAGGCCTGCAACGTACCGTCGTTGACGACCTTACCCGTCGAGCCATTGCGCTTGAACGTGAAGTTGCCCGACATGAAATCGGCATTGTCGATGTCGTTCGTCGTCGCAACGAGGCCGCCCACATCGACGGATGCGCTCTTGCCGAAATACACCCCGTTTGGATTGACGAGGAACACCTGGCCGGGCGCGGTGATCTTGCCGAAGATCTGGCTGGCATTGCTGCCGAGCACCCGATCGAGCGTCACTGCCTGCTGGTTGGGCTGCTCGAAAATCGCCTGTGCGGCGCTGCCGAGATTGAAGGTGTTCCAGTCGATCACCGCCCGCTCGGTGGTCTGATTGACGGTGAGCACGGCCGAAGTGGGCGAGCTGGTCGAAGTGACGGTCGCGGCGCCCGCGACAACCGTACCGCCCGTAGGCAATGTCGTCGGCGCGGGGGGTTTGTACGCCTGCTGTCCGGCGGTCTGAGCGGCGGGCTTGGGTGCGAGAGCTGCCACGTTCGCTATCGCGCCACCAGGATTGGCCGCATATGCCTGCCCCGCGACCAGAGCGCTGACGAGTGGAGCGAGCCAATGCACCGCGCGGGTGGCTTGCTTTCCACGGCGTCGCGTGGTCTCGGCAGCGGGAATCCAAGCGGCCAGAGCTACGTTCCAAACCAGGCGGAATGCGCGGTTCATGCTTGCGTGCTTGTTCACGGGACAACTCTCAGGGAATTCGATCGGTGGCGGGCTTATTGGACGGGCGGTACAGCGTTCTCATGCGGGCTCAGAAGGGCATGGTCGCCTGCACCCAGACACGGTTCATGATGAGGGAGCCATCCTGATCCGTGCCGCTGATCGTCGGATCGGGATTGCTGCCGATGCGACGAGAGATCGTGGCACGCAGGGACAACCCGAACGGAGCAACCCAGCCGACCGACAGGCCGGCACCTTTCAACTGCTCGGTGTTGGGTCGCGGCGCTTGCGCGAAAGTATCGAACTTGTTGACGAGCACCGCGCCCCAATCGAAGAACCCGGTCACCGTGAAATTGGCCGGCAACCTGCCGCGCAATTCGAGATCCAACATTGCGCCGTCGGTACCGCCGGCTTCGTTGGCGGGATAGGCGCGCACCCCGTTGGCGCCACCCAGGTAGATTTTTTCGGACGAGTCGAGATTCTTGTCGGCGACCTGCCCGGAGATGCTGGCGAAGAGCCCGAGGTGTGGCGTCAAGGTTTGCAGCCGCGAGAGGCTCAGGCTCACCTTCTGGAACGAGCCGGCCGTCTGGGCCGTGAGGGCATCGGCTGCCTCGTTGGGCGAGCCCGCCAGGTCCAACAGGCCCTGCTCGAAAGTGAGGCTCGCCGTACTCTCGCCACCTCCGCCATAGGAGTCGAACAGATTGCCGTACAGCGAGGCACTCGCCGCATTCACGTCGTAATGACTCGTGGAGGCGCCGTTTGAGTAGTTGGCAAAGCGCTTGTTGGCGAAGTCCAGCGAAAAATAGAGGTTTTCCATGCGCGCGCGGATGATCGGGTAGCTCACGTTGAGATCGCCGGTCGTCGAGTTGCCGTGTGAATCAAGCGAGGCGAAATCGGCTGACACGATCCGATAGGTCAAGTGGCTCGCGTTCAGGCCGACACGCCAGCCGGCGTAGCCCACCGGCAGAGAAAACCCGAGGCTCTGGAAGTCGCTGCCCTGGGTATGCAACAGCATGGTGTCGGTCCGGTCGCCGATGCCGAACAAACTGTTGAGGCTCAATTGCTCGATCACCCGGGCGGCCCCGGTGAAGCGCTCGCCGCCGTTGTCGGCGCTCACGTAGCCGCTCACCAGGGGTTGGTCCGTCTCCTGTACCACCAGGTCCGTTTCGCCCTGCCCCGAGCCTTCGTTCAAACGACCATTGGCACTCACGCCGGGCAAGTCGCTCATGAGCAACAAGGCCCGGTCGAGAGCGTTGGCATTGAGAGGTTTGCCCGGCGCCTGGGCTGCGTCCACCATGCGCTCGAGACGGGACGCGGAGGCTCGTTTGCCCTGGGTGCGCACCTCGACCTTGCCGAGAGTGGCCTCGATGACCTGGATGGTGACCGTTCCGCTGGTTACATCCTGTTGTGGCAGATACGCACGCACTACCCAGCCGGCATGGCGGTACGCCTGCGCCACCGCAATGGCAGCGTTCTGTAGCTGGTTGAAGTCGAGGGGCCGATTCAGAAAGCCGGCCACTGCCCGCGCGAGCCGCCGTTGCGGCAGCAGCTTGTTGCCCGCGAAGACGAACTGCTGGACAGTGACGGTCGCGCCGCCGACCGATGTCAGAGGCGGCGGCGGCTCGAAAGTCGCAGTGCCTTGCGGAGGCAGGGACTTGGGCCGCTCACGCTGGAGTTGTTGCAACTCCGAGCCCGCGTTGGGCAATGTCTGCGCAAGGGCCTGCAGGCTTGTGACACAACTCAACCCCAGAAGCGCGGCGGCCATGGCGCGCCCGCGCTTCGAACAGGACGTCCGTTCTGCCGGAACGCCCCCGCGATCGTCTTGCATAAGCTCCGTACCTTGTCATCCGTCCTTCTTCTCGCACGGAGTCAATTCGCAAGCATGCCCAAGTCCTGGCGAGCACTCGTAGCCCCCCGCCCTCATCAACATCCGTCGCGCATTGATTAGAGCGCGGAGATTCCGCGGGGCACGTTGTGCTACATCACATAACGTTTAGACCAAGGTCTGAACCGCGGAGACAATTTGTCTGGACGTCTGGCAAGCGGCGCGCGAATGCGCGCGGCGTCGCAAAATTTTTGGGCGGGATCCGGCAGGGGAGGCGGTGGTTATCGCAACTCGCCGCGCGACCGATCGGTTATGACGGGGGTGGGTTGACGGGCGTTATCCCAGCTCGCGGCGCATACACGATCGGTTATGACAAAGTGGGGAAGGGCCTGAGACCTTGGGGGAGAGGGTGGGATTACTCGGCCCCTGCGGGCCTCGCCGGTTCGGTCGCCCTGCCGGGCGATTCCCACCTCGCCTCGCGTGCGAGGTTATGACAAGTCAGAGAATGACATAGGCTATA
>Ga0207707_10000165_pt1 | contig 69371 bp, 61 predicted proteins | sample KBSC83BmetaG_FD_184336 | JGI IMG/M metagenome (GOLD analysis project Ga0207707, IMG submission 184336) | Corn rhizosphere microbial communities from Kellogg Biological Station, Michigan, USA - KBS C8-3B metaG (SPAdes) (version 2) | ecosystem: Host-associated > Plants > Roots > Rhizosphere ... | reverse complement strand
CGAAACCCCGGCTCCATCTGGAACCGGCTCCTCAGCTCGTGTCCCCACCAACCCGTCAGCCGCGGTGTGCGTTGCGAGTGGCGTTCGTGTACGAAGCAGCCGCCAATGGCACCGGGGCCGCCGTTGAGATACTTGTAGCCGCACCAGATGGCGAAGTCGGCCTGTGCGTCGTGCAATGCGAGCGGTGTGTTGCCTATCGAGTGGGCGAGATCGAAACCCACTACGCAGCCGGCACGCCGGGCCGCGCGCGCGATGCGCGCCAGGTCGAACGATTGGCCCGTTCTGAATTGCACTCCCGGCCACAGCACCAGCGCGATCTCCTCTCCGACCTGCTCCAGGCAGGCGTCGATGGCCTCCGGCGTCACGAGGTCCTGGCTGGGGTGGGGTTGCAGCTCGATCAGGCCCGTCTGCGCATCGACGCCGTGCCACTCGAGCTGAGAGGCCACGGCATGCCGGTCCGAGGAGAACGCGCCGGCCTCGATCAGGATCTTCACTCGCCGGCCGGCGGGCCGATAGAAGCTGGCGAGCATGAAGTGCAGGTTCGCGGTGAGCGAGCTCATCGCGACGACTTCGTTGACTGCGGCCCCCGTCAGGTAGGCAAGCCCGGGAGCCAGATTCTCGTGATAGGGAATCCAGGGGCGGCGCGATCCCTCGTGCCCACGCACGGCGAGTCTCGCCCAATCCTCCATCTCCTCGAGCACGACATCGCGCGCAGCCAACGGCATCAGCCCCAACGAATGCCCGCACAGATAAACAAGCTCCCTTCCACGCGCGTCCACCGGTATCGCGAAACGTTGCCGGTAGCCGCGAAGAGGATCCGCGGCGTCGCGTCCTCGCGCGTAATCGAGTGTCGGCTCGTAGGTCATCCGCGCAGGACCGTTTCTGCGAGGCCCATTTGGCGACGCTCCGCTTGGGCGACGCTCCGGTGGGCGAGGCTTCGCTTGGGCGACGCTCCGCTTCCCGCCGATTGCTCCGCAATTCCGCCGATCCCTCCGGGATTGCCGCCGATTGCTCCGCAATTCCGCCGATCCCTCCGGGATTCGGGCTGGCCCGTCTGGGGTAGGCCCACTGCGGGCTCCAGCAGAGCATAAAGCAGCGGGCGGCTCGGAACCGCATCGCCGCGCCAGGCCGGTATCTGCAGCTCCAGCAGGCAGGGGCCGTCGGTGAGGCTCTCCGGAATGAGCGCCAGCTCGGTGACGGTCGCAGCGGGCCGACGTACCTGCTGCAGCGAGCTGTCCCCGGGGGCCAGGCCGAAGAAGACGCGGTGGGCAGTGAGGCGTCCCTCGTCGTGCTCCCGGTCGAGCGAGGGCAGGTCGACGACCAGGTGCTCAATGCCATGCTGCACGATAGCCTGCGCGGCGTCGCGGCTGAGGTAGGGCAGTGTGGGCGCCCGTGCCGAGCGAATGATCAAGGCCTGTGGAGCAAATGCAGTCTGTGCCGGCCAGGCGCTCTCGATGGCCGCGCGAGTGATCAAGAAATCGCCGGGGCGGGGCTGCGGATCCGAGGTCTCGCTGACATCGCTCGCCGCGACGGGGACGACGGACAGCAGCAGCGCCGGCAGCAGCCCGGAGGGCACGACACGTTCGGCGTCGAGCGGCTCTCGTGTGAGGTGCCCGGCAGACTCCGTGTGGGTGCCGTTGCAGTGCGGAATGACCGAGATGACCTCGCAATTGCAGCTTGCGCCCGTGGCCACTGACCCGGAGAAACCGGGGGTGCGATACGGCTGCGAGGTCGCGGCAGGGGCGCCGAAGTGCTGCGGCTGCGCCCGGTGGAAGTCCAACTCGCGAGCCAGGCTGACCGGATGCGAGAGATCCACGATCACATCCCGCGCGCCGACGCGCAAGAGCGCGTTCAAGTCTTGCGCTCCATCACCGTGCCGCACCGGGAGCACGTGCGCCGCTCCTTGCTGGCGAAGAAACGCTCGAAAATCGGCGGGAACTGGGTCTCGATGTTGGTGAGCTCGACGAATTCCTCGTACAGCAGGTGGTTGCAGTTCTCGCAGTACCATTGGAACCCGTCGCGCTCGCCGGGGTGGCGGCGGCGCTCGATCACCAGGCCGACGGTGTTGGCCTGGCGCTGCGGCGAATGCGGCACCAGCGCAGGCAGCAGGAGGATCTCCCCCTGGCGGATCGGCACCTCGACCGGCGCGCCGTTCTGCATGGTTTTGAGAACCATGTCACCTTCGAGCTGGTAAAAGAACTCCTCCCCCGGGTCGACGTGGTAATCCTTACGGGCGTTGGGCCCGCCGACGACCATGACGATGAAGTCCCCGTCGCTGAACAGACACTTGTTGCCCACGGGGGGCTTCAGCAGATGCCGGTTCGCATCGATCCAGCGCTGAAAGTTGAACGCCAGCAGGGATTGCATACCATGTCTCGCTTACGGGGCTGTCTTGCGTATGGTACGCGGAGGAACGTGCGAAATATGAACGTGTCGCGTGAGATCTCGTGCGTCGCTGCGATCGCGCTGCTGGGCGTGCTGGCCGGGTGCAGTCACCTGCCGAGGCCGCACGTTGCGTGGCCCTGGGGGCACCAGGCGGCGCCGGCTCCCCAGGAGGTGCACGAGCTCACGATTACCCCGGTGGCGGCGGGGGGATCGACGGCCTTTCCGCAGTATTGGACGCGCAACACCCTGCTGGTCGATCTGCACAGTGGCGGGGGAATGGGCGGCATCGTCCTGAAGCCCGTGCCGGGCACGGCGTGGCCGGTCAGGATCGCCTTCAGGGTCATGCCCGGGCAGTTCGGCGCTCTGGAGGTTCGCGGCGACGCGCGGCTCCGGTTGCCCATTACGGCTCAGGGGACCAAACCCCTGGATCTGGAGCTGTCGCCGGACATGTACACCGGGAAGACCGCGCAACTCACGGTCACCTGGGGGCCGGGCGGCGCGCCACCCTGAGTCCTGATACTCGGGCCATCCATGGCCTCGCCCCTGCGTGGCCGCCGTCGAAGACGACGGCGCTCAAAGCGGCATCCTGCCGATTTAGTCGCCTTCCAGAGTTTGGTATCCGTTGCAGGGGGTGGAGATCGGCTTACGGTGGGTGTCCAGGTCGTAGGCCGTCAGGGCGCCCCCCCACACACAGCCGGTGTCGAGACCGACGAGCGCGGGTGCGAGCACCAGTCCCAGAGCGGACCAGTGGCCGAACACGATGCGCACGTCACGGCTCTTGCGCGACTCGATCTCGAACCACGGCCGGAACGCCTGCTCACCGGCCTTGTGGAACTCCGGGGGCTTCCCCTTCATCTTCAGGTCATACCTGCCCTCAGTCGTGCACACACGCAGCCGGGTGAGCACGTTGATGACGAACCGCAGCCGCTCGGTGCCCGTCAGGCTCTCGCTCCAGCGGTTCGGCTCATCTCCGTACATGTGATCGAAGAGCTTGCCCGGGTCCTTGCGCAGCGCGCTCTCGACTTCGGCTGCGAGCGTGGCAGCCAGCTCGGCGCTCCATTGCGGCACCAGTCCGGCGTGCACCATCAGATCGCCGTCCTCGCGATGGATCAGGGGCCGCGTGAGGAGCCACTCCAGCAGCGCGTCACGGTCGTGCGCCTCGAGGATGTCGTCGAGTGTGTCGGACTTGCGGCTGCGCCGGCTTCCGAAAGCGACCGCCAACAGGTGCAGGTCGTGATTGCCGAGTACGACGACGGCGTTGTCGCCCAGCGCCCGCACGAAACGCAGCGTCTCCAGCGAGCGCGGACCCCGGTTCACCAGATCGCCCACGAACCACAGGCGATCCCGGTCGGCTGAAAAGCCGATGCGGGAGATCAGGGTGCGCAGCTCCTCGAGACAGCCCTGCACGTCGCCGATCGCGTAGCGTGTCACTGCAGGATTCCGGGCATGGCCAGCCGGAATGGGGCGATGGGCGCATCGAAGTGGATACCGTCATCGCCGATCATCTGATAACTGCCCTGCATGGCCCCGACCGGCGTCTCGATCACGGCTGCGCTGGAATAGCGGAAGCCCTGGCCCGGCTTCAGGTAGGGCTGCTCACCGACCACGCCTTCGCCACGCACTTCCTGCACCTTGCCGTTCGCATCGGTAATGAGCCAGTGCCGCGTGAGCAGCCGCGCCGGCACTTTGCCCTCGTTACGAATCGTGATGGTGTACGAGAAGAAGTAGCGGTCCTGCATGGGGTCCGACTGATCGTCTCGATAGCCGGTCTCGACGTCCACGCGAATCTTGTGCACAGAGGACTCCATGCCCCGGATTCTATACGCTTGCGACGTGACGACTCAGGCGCGCCCGACGCGCACCGCCAGCACATCGCAGGGGGCCGCGTGCAGGACGGTATCCTCCGTGAAGTTCACGAGGATCGACAGGCCGTGACGCTCACGGCTTCCCAGCACGATCAGATCAGCGCCGCGCTCACGCGCGACGCGTACGATTTCCGATTTGACATTTCCCGCCTCGACTCGCGTTGCGGCGTCCGGCAGTCCGAGCTCTGCGGCCAGAGCAACGAGGCGTTGCCGGGCTCGTTGCAGCAGCTCGTCTTCGATCTGCACGGCGGGCATCAACGTCTCGCCCATCGGCTCGACCGGTACGAACTCGACGACGTGCAGCAATTCGACTTCCGCGCCCGCTGCGCTCGCCAGCGCCTGCCCTCGGCGCGCGATGGGCAAGCTGCTCTCGGTCAGATCGACGACGACCAGGATACGGCGATAGATCGGCATACGTTGGAGTCCTCGCCCCGTCTCATCGAAGACTCACTCTTGCTGCGGACTCATCGTCAGTCAAGCTGCAGCGCCAGTTCATTGAAGGCGGCCGGCGCCAGCGTTTCCGGGCGCGCTCCCGGGTCCAGGCCACAGGCCTGGATCTGCTCGAGGCTGACCACCCCTCTGAGGGCATTGCGCAGCGTCTTGCGCCGGTGGGAGAAGGCGGCCGCCACCACGCCTGCGAAGCGGGGGCTCACCTTGAATGAGGGCGCACGCCGTACGGTGAGCCGTGCGACCGCCGACCACACTTTCGGAGGGGGCCGGAACGCTCCCGGTCCGACCTCGAAGAGCAGCTCCACTTCGACCCACGGGGCCATCATGATCGTGAGACGGCCGTAGCTGGAATCGCCCGGCGCGGCGGCGAGCCTCTCCGCCACCTCGCGCTGGAGCATCACGTGCATGTCCTCGATCGCAGCGGAGGACTTCAGCAGATGAAACAGGAGCGGAGTGGAGATGTTGTAGGGCAGGTTGCCCACGACTCGCAGCCGGCCGCCGCGCGAGCTCGCCAGAGCGGCAAAATCGAATTCCAGGGCATCGCCTTGATGCAGGGTGAATCCCTGGTGGGCCGCAAATCGGGCGGGCAGGAGGGCGGCGAGATCGCGATCGATCTCCACCGCATCCAGTCCTTCGATCCCCGATTCCAGCAGCCGCTGGGTGAGGGCGCCGCCGCCAGGCCCGATCTCCACGATCCGATCTCCGGGGCGTGGGCCGAGGGCGCCGACGATGCGATCGAGCACCGACGGATCGTGAAGAAAATGTTGGCCGAAGCGTTTGCGGCGCGGTGGGCGGTCGAGGATCCTCGCGTCGATCACGGTGTCCGCGATTTGCGCGGCGGTGTGCTCTCGCGCGGCCCGGCATGAGGTGGCCCGGAAGGACGCGGCGGTTGAGCAATGGCCACTGCCGCTTCAATGGCGGCAAGCAGGCTGCTGGCATCGGCACGGCCCGTTCCGGCCAGATCGAGCGCCGTCCCATGATCCACCGATGTCCGCACGATCGGCAATCCCAGAGTTATGTTGACGGCGCGGTCGAATCCAGCGTGCTTGATCACGGGGAGTCCCTGGTCGTGATACATCGCGAGCACCACGTCGTAGCCGCTGAGGATGCCGGGGACGAACACCGTATCCGCGGGAAGCGGTCCGGTTGCGCGGATCCCGCTCGCCTGCATGCGCGCGATCGCCGGAGCGATGACACGGATCTCCTCATCACCGAGATGGCCGTTTTCGCCGGCATGCGGGTTGAGACCGCATACCGCGATCCTCGGGGCGGCGATGCCCCATCTCGCGCGCAGATCGCGATCGAGAACTTCGGCGACCTCGCACAGCGATGACACGTCGATGGCGTCACTGACGGCCCTCAGTGGAAGATGAGTGGTCGCGAGCGCCACGCGCATTTCCCCGGTCGCCAGCATCATGACCGGTCGAGGAGTGCCGGTGCGCTCGGCCAGGTATTCGGTGTGGCCGGTGAAAGCAACACCCGCATCGTTGATCACGCCTTTGTGCACCGGGGCGGTGACGATGGCAGCGAACTCGCCGCTCAGCGCGCCTTGGATCGCGCGATCCAGCAGAGCCAACACATAACGCGCATTGCGGACTTCGAGCTGGCCGGCCGTGCTCGCGGCGGCGAGGGGAATGTGGCAGACGCTCAGGCTGCCGCGCTCGTGGGCAGCTTGGGGGGCAGGTTGGCGAAGCTGCGGTGGGCGACGCTCCGGTGGGCGTTCATACGCCCGCAGCGTTACCGGCAAGCCGACCTGCTGTGCTCGACTGGCGAGGAGATCGCGATCGGCCAGGCATACGAGCTCGCAGGGAAGCTCGCGCTGGGCGATCGCAACGCACAGTTCCGGACCGATGCCGGCCGGTTCACCCGAGGTCAATGCGACGCGGACGGTCATCCGTTACCGTGCACGCCGTTGTGAGGGCGCCGCGCAGTCAGGAGTCCAACGGACTCCTAGGACTTGTACTCGACGTAAGCTTCGTCGCGCAGTCGGCGCAGCCACAGCTCGGTCTCTTCTTCGGCCTTGCTCGCGCGGATGGCCTCGGCGGCATCGCGCCGGCGCACCTCGTTGGTGTTGTCGATACGACGATGTCCGAGCATCTGCACGATGTGCCAGCCGAATTGGGTATGGAAGGGCTCGCTGATCTCGTTGTCCTTCAGGTTGGCGATCGCCGCCTGGAACTCAGGGACGTAGCTGCGCGGATCGGCCCAACCGAGGTCGCCGCCCTGCGATTGCGAGGGGGCGTCCTGCGAGTTGACCTGGGCGAGGCCGGCGAAATCCTCGCCCTTGAGAATACGATCGCGCAGTGCATTGAGCTTCTGCTTCACCGTGGCGTCGTCCTGGATCTCGTTGGTCTTCATGAGGATGTGGCGCACGTGCACCTCGTCCTCCAGGGCCTTCGGTTGCTCGCTGCGCACGTCGTTGAGCTTGATGATGTGGTACCCGGTGGGCGTGCGCAGGGGCTCGCTCACCTCGCCCGGCTTGAGCTTCACGATCAGGTCGGCCAGGAAGGTCGGCAACTCGCTGCCCTTGCGCCAGCCGAGCGCGCCGCCCTCCAGCGCGGTCTGACTGTTGGAGTTCGCGACCGCCAGCTTGGCGAAGTCCTCACCCGCTTTGGCGTGCGAGTAGACCTCCTGGGCCTTCTTGTCGGCCTGCTCGAGCTGTTCGGGGGTGGCCGTCTCCGGCACGGCGATCAGGATGTGGGAGACGTTGTACTCGTTGTGCTCGTTGGGGGTCTTCGCCTGCTTGTCCAGATACTGATCGATCTCGCGCGGGGTGATGCTGATGCGTTGGAGCACGTCGCGCTGGCGCAGCATGCCGAGCTGCAGTTCCTTGCGCATGTCCTCGCGGTAGGCGCTGTAGTCGATGCCCTGCTGCTGGAGAGCTTCCGGAAGCTGTGCGAAGGCGATGTGGTTGCGCTCGGCGACTTCCTGCAGAGCCTGGTTCAGGGTCTCATCCGGGACCTTGATGCCGTCCTTCTCGGCCCGCTGGGTCTCGATCTGCTGGATGACCAGCCGCTCCAGAACCTGCTGGCGCAGGACGTTCTGCGGAGGCGGATCGAGCCGCTGCTCGCGCAGCCGCGCGGTGACGGCCTGGATCTGCGCCTCCAGGTCGCTGTCGAGCACCACGCCGTCGTTCACGATCGCCGCAATGCGGTCCAGCAGCACGCCCTTGGTGGTGAGCTCACGGGTCTGGGCATGCGCGGCGCCGAGGCCGGCCAGAGTCAGGCCCCACGCCGCCAGAAGGGCTTTCACGATGGGCCGCATGCTAGACGCACCTCAATTGGAACTTATTCATAATCCTGGATTTTTTGCCAGTCCCGGCTCCGTCGGACGGGTGTATCCGCGGATCGACTCGGTGAGGAAAGTGTCCGCCGCTGATCCGACACTGGCAAGACCCGTGAGTTCCAGCTGCAGGAAGAAGCTAGTGTCCTGCTGGCCGGTCGTGCTGGTGGTCCCCACGGGAGGCCGGGTGCTAACGAAGCGGCGCGCAAGCATACGCACTTTCCAGCAGGGTGCGGTGTATTCGAAGCCCACAAACCGCTCGATGGCCTCGGAGTCCTTGAGCGAGTAGACCCCCCTGGCGAACACGTTCCAGTGCTGGCTGACCGGCCAGGCCGCGGAGATCTCCGCCTGCTCCAGCAGGTCGCGCTGGAAGCGGTAGGCGAGATTGATGACCTTGTCCCCGGCCGGGCGGTACTGCACGTCGATCTCCTCACGCTGCCGCAGCGAAGTCGTCGGGTCCCACTGCAGACCGATCCCGGCGTTCCAGTTCTTGAGCGCGGACACGGTGAGCTGCCCGACCAGGTCCGAGTGGTCATGCGTGGGGGGCACCTCTCCCGGCAGGAGCACTCGGGGCGTCTGGAAGTAGTAGGTCTGGCCGAGGGTGGCGGACAGGAACTGCCTGCCGTCCTGGGCGTCCAGCAGCCGGCTGGTGACGCCCACGCTCAGCTGATTCGCATCGCTCATGCGGTCGGCGCCGACGTAGCGGTTGGTCCGGAACAGCTCCACCAGATTCAGATCCGGCACCGCGGTGTCGAACACCGGCAGATCGTTCTGGTTGCGGTAGGGGACGTACAGGTACAGCAGCCGCGGCTCCAGGGTCAGCCGGCGGCCCCAGGCATCGGGGTCCCGCTCGAACACCAGGCCGGTATCGAAGCTCGCGATCGGCAGGGTGCGGGAGGGGGAGCTGGGCATGCCGGCCGGGGCGTCCGCGAGCTGGTAGCGAGTGCCGCGCCAGGCGATGCCCGGGCGCACGAAATAGCCCGGGCCGTCGAAGTTCAGGGATGCCGAGGGCATCAGGTCCATGCGCCAGCCGGTCTCCCCGACGCCGCGCTGGAAATCGACCACCTCGGAATCGAATCCATAGCGCAGCAGATCCGCAGGTCCGAAGCCGTAGTCGGCGCTGACGGTCAGTGCGGGCACGCGCGCGTAGGGCCGGTCGGTCGGCGCCAGCGTGTCGTCGACCGTCTGGTACTGCTGGGCTTCGCCGTCGATCCGCCAGTGCTCGTCGCGATAGGACAGCGTGGCACGGCGCTCTACGAAGGCCGTGCTGGTGAGCTCCGAGCTTTGCGAGAAGTCCTCGAAATACTGGCTGTCGCTGACATTGGCCGCATCCACCGAGAAGCGGAAGTCGTCCGGCAACTCCGAGACGTTGGTGAACCTGACACGGCTGCGCTCGCTGCCATACACGTTGTCGTGCGGCAGATAGTTCCAGCTCAGCTCGCTGTGCTCGCCCGGCGTCAGCAGGCGCAGCTCGCCGCCGACGTCCGCGCCGCGCTTGCTGTAGAGGATCGGGTCGAAAGTGAAGTCCGCGTTGGGGGCGATGTTCCAGTAGTAAGGAACGGCCAGCAGCACACCGCTGCGCGAGGCCGTGCCGATGCTGGGGAACAAAAAGCCGCTCTTGCGCTGATCGCCGAGGGGAAACGAGAACCACGGCAGATACACCAGCGGCACGCCCTGGAAGTCGACCTGCGCGCCGTGTCCGGTGCCGACACGGTTCTTCGTGTCCAGCTCGATCCTCTGCGCCTTGATCTCCCAGGCGGCATCGGGCTTCGGGCAGGTCGTGAACTGCACTCCCTGCAGGTTGATCACGCCTGTCGGGGTGAGTTGCAACGAGTCGGCCGAGCCCCGCGCCGAGCGCTGTCGCAGCTCGAACTGCGCGGACTTGAGCGTCGCTCCGCCGTCCGGGGAATAGTCGCCGCGCTCGCCCGTGGCGTGCAGCAGCGGATCGGTGTATTCGACCGAGCCCTGCGACTGGATCTCGCCGGTGTTCTTGTCGTACTCGACCTGATCGGCGTGGATCTCCCGGTCTCCCTGCTTCACGTCCACGTGTCCCCTCAGGCTGGCCCGGCCGTCGACACCGATGGTCGCGTCGTCCATTTGGAGGTCGACCGGCGCGTTCTTCAGGTCGCGCGGCTTTGCAGCTCCAGCCGGAGCCGGCTGCGCCGCCGGTGCGTTGGGTGTGCCGTTGGCCGGAGCGTTCGGCGTAGCGGGCACCGCCGCGTTGGGCGCGCTGTTCGGCGCGGCCGACGCGTTGGGGTCGGCGTTCTGCGCAAGGACCAGAGGCATGCCCGGTGCGCACGGCGACGGCCCCTCGGCCTGCGCGACGGACGCGGCTGTGCCGAGCGACAGGGCGGTGATGAGTAATGAGCCGGAACGCACGGAACGCAGCATGAGGGCCGGCATTATAATGGCCTCGCCGCTGCACCGCGGGCCAAAAACCTATCGATCCATGCACGACGACGCTGCGCGACTCGCGCTGATACACGACTGGTTGACGCGCGATCTCGGGCTGCACCCCGCGCGCATCGAGCCCGCTTCGAGCGATGCCAGCTTCCGCCGGTACTTTCGCGCCTTCGCCGGCGGCAGAACGTTCGTCGTGATGGATGCGCCGCCTGACAAGGAGGACGTCCGCCCCTACCTGAAGGTCACCCGCCTGCTCCAGTCGACCGGGGTTCACGTTCCGCACGTGCACGAGAGCGATGTCGCACGAGGGTTGCTGCTCCTGGAGGACCTGGGAGGAACGCATTACCTGTCGCGGCTGAATGCCGGGGACGATCCTGATCGCCTGTATGGGGACGCGTTCGCGGCTCTGGCGGACATTCAGGTGCGCGGCCAGGAGGGTGCACGCGAGCTCGCGCCCTACGATCGCGAGCCGTTGGCACGCGAGCTCGCCTTGATGCCGGAGTGGTTCTGCAAGAGCCACCTGCAGCTCTCCCTGAGCGCCCCGCAACTGCAGATCATTGCGGCGGCCTTCGAGTTTCTGATACGCGAGGCGCTGGCTCAGCCAAGCGTTTTCGTGCACCGCGACTATCATTCGCGCAATCTGATGGTGATCGCGGACCGCAATCCGGGCGTGCTGGATTTTCAGGATGCGCTGCGGGGGCCGGTCGGCTACGACCTCGTCTCGCTGCTGAAGGATTGCTACATCAGTTGGCCGCGTGAGCGCGTCGAAGGTTGGGTGTTCCAATACCGGGAGATGCTGCAGTCACGCGGTGGCCCCGTCGGCGGCGAGGCGCGGGAATTCCTACGTTGGTTCGACCTGATCGGCGTGCAGCGGCACATCAAGGTGCTCGGGATTTTCGCGCGCCTCTGGTATCGCGATGGGAAGCCGGGTTATCTGCGCGATCTTCCGCTGACGCTCGATTACGTGCGCGACACCTGCAAGCGCTATGTAGAGCTCGCTGACCTCGCCGAGTTGATCGAAGCGCGCATCGTTCCGGAGCTGCCACGCGCCAACGCGCGAGTGGCGGAACAGGCAGGGCGCCCGTGAAAGCGATGGTCATGGCCGCGGGTCGCGGGGAGCGGTTGCGGCCCCTCACCGACACGGTGCCGAAGCCGCTGGCGCCCGTCGCGGGAAAGCCGTTGATCCTCTATCACCTCGAGGCCCTCGCCAAGGCGGGAATCCAGGACGTGGTGATCAACCTCTCCTGGCTGGGCGATCGCATCAAGGCCGCTCTCGGTGACGGCCACGACTATGGCGTGCGTATCCACTACAGCGAAGAAGGGCCGGTGCCGCTGGAGACCGCCGGCGGCATTTTCAATGCGCTGCCTGTTTTGGGCCCGGAGCCGTTTCTGGTGGTGAATGGCGATGTCTGGACGGATATCGATTTCGGCCGGCTCGTCCTCGACGATGCTGCGGACGCGTGCATCGTGCTGGTTCCCAACCCCGCGCACAACTCGCGTGGTGATTTCGCACTGGACGGGGACGTGGTGATCGAGCGCGACGGCGTGCGGCAGAGCTATACCTATTCGGGTGTTGGCGTGTATCGCCCAGAGTTTTTTTCTGGCTGCTCACCCGGGAAGTTTCCTCTCCTTCCTTTGTTGAAGCGCGCTATCGCGGCGCACCGCTTGCGCGGGCAGATGCATCAGGGTGAGTGGTTCGACGTGGGGTCCATCGAGCGGCTCAGGGAGTTGGATAGCCGCGTTCGATCAATAGTCCGTTGAGGGTGTGCCGCGAGTTGCCTAGCCTGTGTGGACCGGTGACGTATGGAAGTCCACATGAGCGACGTCGAAGAAAAGGTCGATCAGCTGCAGGCCGATATGGGGGTGCTGAAGACCGACGTGGCCGTGCTGAAGACCGATGTTGCCGTACTGAAGACCGATGTGCGTGATCTCAAGCGGGAGATAACTGAGAACGCTCGTGAAGTGCGTCAGGACCTCAAGGACGTGAGGAGGCACCAGGAGCGCGACTTCCGTCTGCTGTTCGGTACGCTGATTGCCGCGACGCTGGGGCTTGCCGGCCTGATGGCCAAAGGGTTCGGCTGGTTGCACTGACCCGGGGCCCGCGGTTGTGACCGGCGGCCTTCTGTGAATCCGGGGGTTTGGCCCTACAATAAGGGTATGTCGAACCTGAAAGACATCCCCTTGGTGAGCGAAGCTGCGCGGGCCCGGAGTGGCGAAAAATACCTGACGCCTCAAGGATTTACGGCGATCCGGGACGGCATCAAGGCGCATGCCGCCGCGGGCGCCGAGGTCGCGCTGCGCAAACCCACGTGGCTGCGGGCGAGGGCCCCGTCGGGGGCCGGGTTCGAGACTGTCAGGGCACTGGTGAAGGAACACCGTCTCGCCACCGTCTGCGAGGAGGCGAAGTGCCCGAACATAGGCGAGTGCTGGAATGCGGGTACCGCGACCATCATGCTGATGGGGGCCGTGTGCACGCGCGCGTGTCGTTTCTGCGCGGTGGATACCGGCAATCCGCGTAGTTGGCTCGATTCCGACGAGCCGCAGAACGCCGCGCGAACGGTCGAGCTGATGAAGCTCAAGTACATCGTTCTAACCTCGGTGAACCGCGACGATCTGCCGGACGGCGGCGCTGGCCACTATGCGGCCTGCGTTCGGGCCATCAAGGAGCGCAGCCCGCAGACTGCCGTGGAGGCACTGACGCCCGATTTCCAAGGCGTGCTCGCCGACGTCGAGACGGTAGTGGATTCGGGTCTGGAAGTGTTTGCGCAGAACATCGAGACGGTGAGGCGTTTGACGCATCCTGTGCGCGATCCCCGTGCGGGGTATGAGCAGACGTTGCGCGTGCTCGAACACGCGAAACGACACAACCCGAGCGTGCTGACCAAGAGCAGCTTGATGTTGGGGTTGGGAGAGACGGACGAGGAGATCGTGCAGACGCTGGATGATCTGCGCGCGGCGCGCGTGGACATCGTCACCCTCGGCCAATATCTGCGCCCGACGGTCAATCACCTGCCCATCGAGCGATTCGTCACCCCGGCAGAGTTCGACAACTATCGGGAGCTGGCGTTGGCGCGAGGCTTCCTGGAATGCGTGTCCGGACCTCTCGTGCGCTCGAGCTACCGGGCAGAGCAGGCGTTGAACCGCAACAACGCCGGTCTCGACAATGGCGGCGCGAAGGGCAAATAGCAGCGAAAGACGTCATGAGTGCTGAAGCCTCCACTGTCCCCGCGCGAGCCTCCGCCGCACTGCCTCGAGCGGTGATTCGTCAGCTCGGGCGGGTCGAGTACGAGCCGACCTGGCGTGCGATGCAGCGCTTCACGGATGAGCGGGACGCAGCGACGCCGGATGAAATCTGGTTTCTCGAGCACCCGCCGGTGTTCACGCTCGGCATGAACGCGAGTGCCGCACATGTTCTGGCGCCGGGAGATATCCCTGTCGTGCAGATCGACCGGGGCGGACAGGTCACCTATCACGGCCCGGGGCAGCTGGTCGTCTATCCGCTCGTGGACCTGCGCCGTGCGCAACTCGGTGTCCGCGACCTCGTCACTGCGTTGGAAACGTCCGTCATAGATCTGGCCGCCGAGTTCGCAATATCGGCGCAGAGCCGGCGTAGCGCACCCGGGGTGTATGTCGAGGGAAAGAAGCTGGCGAGCATCGGGATCCGGGTGCGACGCGGCGCCAGTTACCACGGACTCGCATTGAACGTCGCGCTCGATCTGGAGCCGTTCCGCCGTATCAATCCGTGCGGCTACCAGGGACTGGAAATGACGCAGTTGAGCGAGCTCGGCGGGCCGGCGACGGTTGCCGCCGCGGCGGTCGCCCTGGAACCCATTCTGCTCAGGGCGCTGGGGCTGGCCTCCCATCCGCCGGCTATGAGTTACTAGCGCAAAGATCTGAGGCCCGCCAAGCTTCGTAACCGCTCTGTAACTGCGGCCCGCAAGCGCTCCGCGTAAGCTCATTCTCCCACGAGCAAACGGAGAATCCTCGATGCACCGACGCGAGCTGCTGCGCCTGACATCCGCCGTCGCGACCGGCCTGGCATCGGCCACGATCTTCGGCACCCGGCCGGCACAGGCAGCCGCCGTCACGCTCCTCAACGTGTCCTACGATCCGACACGCGAGCTGTACGTGGACTACAACACCGCGTTCGCGCGGTACTGGAAGGCCAAGACGGGACAGGACATCCGGATCAACCAGTCTCACGGCGGCTCCGGTCAGCAGGCACGCTCGGTGATCGAGGGACTCAAGGCTGACGTCGTGACCCTGGCGCTGGCGGCGGATATCGACGCGATCGCCACGCAGGGCAAGCTTCTGCCCATCAACTGGGCGAGCCGCCTGCCGGAGAACAGCTGCCCCTACACCTCGACGATCGTGTTCCTGGTGCGCAAGGGCAACCCGAAGGGCATCAAGGACTGGAGCGATCTGATCCGCCCCGGCGTCCAGGTGATCACGCCCAATCCCCGAACCTCCGGCGGCGCGCGTTGGAACTACCTCGCCGCGTGGGCCTGGTCGCAACGGCAGCCCGGCGGGAGCGAGGCCGGCGCGAAGCTGTTCATACGCAAGCTCTACAAGAACGCACCGGTGTTGGATGCGGGCGCGCGCGGCGCCACGACGACTTTCGTGCAGCGAAACATCGGTGACGTGCTGATTGCCTGGGAGAACGAGGCGCTACTGGCGATGAAGCGGCTCGGAGCAGAGCAGCTGCAGATCGTCGTGCCCACGATCAGCATTCTCGCGGAGCCGCCTGTGGCGGTGGTCGACCGTGTCGTGCTGCGGCGTGGCACGCGCGAGGTGGCGCAGGAATACCTCAAATACATCTACAGCAAGGAAGGGCAGGAGATCGTCGCCAAGAACTTCTATCGGCCGCGCGATGCGCAGGTGGCGGCTCGCTACAGCGGGCAGTATCCGCAGCTGAAGCTCGTGACCATCGCCGAGCTGGGTGGCTGGCCGGCGAACCAGAAGAAGCACTTCAGCGACGGCGGAATCTTCGACCAGATCTACGCGCCGTAGCAGACGTTCGCGGACCGCACGCGACTGGCATCCGCCAGATGCGTGGCCAGGCGCTCCGCGTGCGAGCGAAGCTCGGCGGCCGCCGTCGCCTCCCAGTAATCGGCGCGCAACTGCGGCCCGACGCAGAAAAAGTTCTCGGCCGCACGCCCGCTGGAGTCGATCAACGCCCCATTCCCGGCGGTGCGCAATCCCAGGCTCAGCGCATCGGCCGAGGCCAGTCGTTGCGCGAACAGCGAGTGCATCAGTGGATCGCGGGAGCGGTAGGGGTTGTACTCCGGCCCGGTGCAGTTGATCACCCGATCCACGAGCAGGCTGGAGGGCTGTGTTGCGCCGCGCCGCCGCCACGTGACTCGCACCTTGTCACCGGAGCGCTCGCAGGAGAGCACACGTCCGGCGTGAATGCGCAGGTTTCCCCGCAAGCGCATCTGCTGGATCTGGGCCAGGGTCTCTTGCGGCAGCCGATGGCGGTGCACGTCCCAGTAAGTGCGCACGTGGCGTAGGAAACGCCGCTTCTCTCGCAACGGCAGACGGCTCCACAGAGCCGGCGCGATGTTGCGGACGAAAGTGACCGCCTCCCGCCAGTCCCCGCCCTGGCGCTCTGTGGCGGCGGCAAGGCGCCGTATCGAACGCATCAGCCTGCGTACCGAGAACGATGCTTCGCGCAGCAGGGCGCCGCTGTCTCCCTCGCACGGCGCATGCCTGAAGGCAGTCTGCGAGGGCGGCAGGAGTCCATGCCTGGAGATCGCATGGATCGTCACGTTATCGTTGCAGTTCACGGAGGTCGCCGCTACGACATCCGCCATGGTGAGGCTGGTGCCGATGACCAGTATCGTTTCGCCAGGGCGGCAGGAGGACGGCGCCGTCCACGGATCCTGCGAGTATCGAGAGGAGCCCAGTAGCCCGTCCAGGGCCGGCGGCGAGCCTGGGGCAGGGTTGCCCACGGCCAGCACCACATCGTCTGCGGTGATCGTGGACCCGTCGGTTGCGTGCAGATGAACGGAACCGGAATGCGCATCGCGGCTCACATCGACAATCTCGGCCCGCACTCGGATGAGCCGTACGTCAGGACCCGCGGTCAGCTCGGCATTGGCGAGCGAGGATTCGAGGTACTCCCCGTACAGTGCTCGCGGCAGGAAGTCCTCCGCAGTCGCATACGGAAGGCGCCGTCGTGCGAATGTCAGGAACTCCAGCGGCTCGCGCGGATGCGCCGACATGCGGCCTGCTGGAACGTTCAGCAGGTACTTGTACTCGCGGTCGGCATAGGCGACGCCGCGTGCGATGCAGCGAGAGCGCTCGATGAGCACGATGCGTGTGGGTTCGCTGTTGAGGAGGCGGAGGAGGTTGGCAGCCACGGTGGTGCCGCTGAAACCGCCCCCGATGATGGCAATCGTTCGAATCGGAGAGTTCAAGAGTGCGCTTCCTGTGCTTGATCCTCCGATCAGCCTAGCGGATAGGCTGTATCAAGCCGGTAGAGACCCGGTGACATCTCGGGCTCAGGCGCGCCCTAGTCGACGACGAGCTTGTAACCGGCTCCCGACGCAGTCTGCAGCAGCTGTGGGACCGCGGGGTCCGCTTCGATCTTCTGCCTGAGGCGGTGCACGAGCTGCTTGAGCAGCTGGCGATCGCCGGAGTTGCGGTGTCCCCAGACCTGGATGAGCAGGCGATCGGAGCTGACAGTGTGGCCCGCATTCGCGAGCAACATCTGCAGCAGGCGCAGCTCGAGCTTCGTCAGTCTCACGGGCTCGCCGCTGGCGATCTTGACGGTATGCTCCTCGATATCGAGGGTCACGCGACCCATCGCGAGCGGCGCCGTGTTCTCCATGCCTGCTCTGCGCAGCAGGGCCTTGATGCGTGCGAGCAGCGTGCGCGGGCTGAAGGGCTTGGTGAGGTAATCGTCGGCCCCCAGCTCGAGCGCACGGACGAGGTCTTCTTCCTCGCCGCGAACGGTGAGCATGATGACCGGCACACGCGAGCGCTTGCGGATCGCCTCGCACACCTGGAAGCCGCTCGCGCCGGGCATGTTGATGTCGAGGACCACCAGGTCCGGGGATTCCTCCTCGAACATCTTCAGGGCGCTCGGGCCGTCGCCGGCTTTCAGGACCAGATAGCCCGCCTGCGCCAGCGTGAAGCCGATCAGCTCGCGCAGATCGCGATCGTCGTCCGCGGCGAGGATTTTCATGTCCCCGTCTCTGCCGGCAATGTCATGACCATCCGCGTCCTCCCGAGCTCGGTGCGAATCAGAGCGATGGTACCTGCATGGCGGTCGATGATGGACTTGACGATCCACAGGCCGAGGCCCAGGCCGCCCGGCTCCGGCTCTTCCTCCGTGCCCCGCCGGAACCGCGCAAAGATGGCTTCCGTGTCTGCTGCGGCGGGTCCGGGACCTTCATCCTCGACCCAGGTCGTGACGTTCGCGCCTTCGGGACACGCTCCGATGCGTACAGTGCTGCCTTCGGGTGCGAACTTGTTGGCGTTGGCCAGCAGGTTGACGAACACCTGGGTGAGCCGGTGCTTGTCTCCGGCGATGAGCGGCAGATCCTCCGGCAGATCCACTTCCAGCGACTGTTGGCGCAGCGCGAGCAGCGAGCCGATGAGCGCCTGGGCGTCTTCGACGATCTCGCGCAGCTCGACGCTCTGGTGGCGAATGCTGAGCTGTCCTGACTCGATGCGCACGCTCTCCAGCAGGTTGTCGATCAGGCGCGTGAGCCGCAAGGTGCCGCGCTCCAGGGAGCGCACCAGCTCCTCCTGTCGCTCGCGCGGCATCGGCTGAGGGGCACCCGTGGACATCCCTTCGAGCAACAGCTCGATCGAGGCGAGCTGGGCCGCCAGCGGCGTGCGGAACTCGTGCGAGATATTCGCAAGCACCGAGTCGCGCGCGCGCCGTACGCCTTCCAGCTCGGTCTCATCCCTGATGACCTGCACCTGCAGTCCTTCGACCATGCCGGAGCTCGTGATGACGGTGATGCGCGGCTCGGACTCGGTGACCTGCAGATGCTCGACCGCCTTGGCGCTGCCATCGCTCCTGGCGAGCAGGATCGGACATCGATTCTCACATGGCCTGTGGCCATCGACGTCGCACGGCTTGAGCACATCGCCGCAGAAGCGGCCGATCGCTTGCTGGGGCGTTACGCCGAGCAGCCGCGCGGCCTGCGGGTTGAGGTAGCGGATGGTGCGGCTTCGGTCGACGGCGTAGACGCCTTCGACGATGCCGGTGAGGACGGCCTGGGCTTCACCCTCGCTGCGGCGTAGGGCGCCTGTCAGATCGACCAGGTTGCGTCGCATGTCCTCCATCGTTCGTGCGAGCTTGCCCACCTCAGCCGCCCCGCCCACGGGAATGGAGGTGGAGAAGTCTCCTTGCCCGAGGCGCACCGCGGCATCCGTGAGCGCCTTGACGGGTCCGGCGATGAACTCGCTCAGCAGCACACCGGCAAACACGGCAAGTGCGGCGAGGATCAGTGTGGTGACCAGCAGCTTGCGGATCAGGCGGCCCGAGGAGCTGTCGATGGCATCGGTGGGGAGCAGGGCCTCCAGCAGCGCTATGGCTTCGCCCGTCGAGGCGAACACGGGCACGCTGGCCGCATACTCGCCCCTGGAAGTGATCCGCTGGACGGCCGAGCGGCCGTCTGCGAGGGCCGATGAATACAGGGGCGTGTAGGCGTTCACGGGGTCGTTGGTGAAGGAGCGGTAGTCGACCAGCTTGATCGCCACTCCGACGCGCTCGCTGAGCGCCTTGGCGAGCTTGTCGTTCAGCAGCAGCACCGCGTAGACGCGGGTGCCTTCGGTGTCACCCAGGCTGGCATATGAGCCCATCACGGGCGTTCGGACGTTCGTCGGCAGTGCGAGGAAAGTCGAGCCCTGCTCGCTGCTGGAGGTGATGATCGACTCCCAGTCGAGCGTAGGGCCGCTCTCGGCCACGATCTGCGTGCCGGACACGACGGCGCAGGCGTCGACGTTGGCGGTGTCGCAGGAGCGCCGCAGGATCGGCGGGATCGCATCGGTGCGTCCTTCCGAGAGCAGCCGTTGCAGCGTCGGCCGATCGGCCAGCGCGCGCAGCGCGGTGACCTCATCTTCGCCCCGGCGCCGCAAGTCCTCGCGCGCCATGGCGCTCGCGAGCTGCACTCGCGCCTTGCCCTGCTCGTCCGCCTGATCGTGCAGCATCCCGACGGCCGAGTAAGACAGTCCGCCGGCGACGATCAACACGATGCCCACGTGGACCGCCACGAGCCACCACCCGAGAGTCGTCTTGCCCGGTTCCGGCCACAGCCGTTGCCACGCGGCACCGATGAAAGCGCGGATACGGTCGATGGCCATCATCGGCGACGGTAGCCCGTACGCTCCACGAGCGTCTTGACCACCAGGGTGACCACGGCCAGCAGTGTCAGCAGCGATGCGACGGCGAATGCGCCGACGAAGTTGTACTCGTTGTAGAGAATCTCGATGTGCAGGGGCATGGTGTTGGTCAGGCCGCGGATGTGGCCGGAGACCACCGAGACGGCGCCGAATTCGCCCATGGCGCGGGCATTGCACAGGATCACCCCGTACACCAGGCCCCAGCGGACCTTCGGCAGAGTGACTCGGAAGAAGGTCATCCAGCCGCCCGCGCCAAGGGTGATCGCGGCCTCTTCCTCATCGTTGCCCACCTGTTGCATGAGCGGAATCAGCTCGCGCGCGACGTATGGAAACGTCACGAGCATGGTCGCGAGCATGATACCCGGGAGCGCGAAGATGATGCTGATGTCGTGATCCTGCAGCCAGCTTCCGAACCAGCCCTGCAGGCCGAACAGCAACACGTACACCATGCCCGAGATGACCGGCGAGACCGCCAGCGGCAGATCGATCACGGTGATCAGGAAGCTCTTGCCGGTGAACTCGAACTTGGCGATCGCCCAGGAGGCGGCCAGGCCGAACAGGGTATTGATCGGCACGACCACCGCGGCCGTCGTCAGAGTGAGCCGGATGGCCGATGCCGTGTCCGGATCGGCGAAGCTGTGCAGGTAGGCGTGCACTCCCTTCTGCAGCGCCATGAAGAACACCGTCGCGAGCGGCGCAAACAGCAGCCCCGCCAGGAACAGCAGCGATACGCTGATGAATGTCCAGCGGATCAGATGGCTCGCGATGGTGTCGCGGCCCGGGCGCGAGGCGAGGTCCTCCTGCAGCGGGATCGGTGCAGCGGCCATCAGTGAGCCGCCTGGATGATGCGCCGGCGTCCCCAGCCCTGCAGCAGGTTGATGGTGAGCAGCACCACGAAGGAGATCACCAGCATCACGAATCCGAGCGCCGCGGCTCCCTTGTAGTCGAACTCTTCCAGCCGGATGACGATCAGCAGCGGGGTGATCTCCGTTTTCATCGGCAGGTTGCCGGCGATGAAGATCACCGATCCGTACTCACCCACCGCGCGCGCAAAGGCGAGGGTGAATCCGGTCAATAGCGCGGGCAGCACCGTCGGCAGGATGATGCGCCGGAACACGTAGAAGCGGCCTGCACCGAGGGTTTCGGCGGCGTCCTCCAGGTCGCGCTGCACCTCCAGCAGCGCCGGCTGCATCGAGCGGACCGCGAAGGGCATCCCGATCAGCGTCAGTGCAACCGTGACGCCGATCCAGGTGTAGGCCACCTTGATGCCGAACGGCTCCAGATACCGCCCGATCCAGCCGTTCTGCGCAAAGACAGTGGTCAAGGCAATGCCGGACACCGCGGTCGGCAGGGCGAACGGCATATCGATCAGCGCATCGATCAGCTTTCTGCCCGGGAAGTCGTAGCGCGTCAGCGTCCAGGCGATGACGAACCCGAACACCAGGTTGATCGTCGCCGCGAGCGCCGAGGCGCCGAAGGACAGCCGGTAGGAGCCCAGCGCGCGGGGGCTCAGCACCAGGTGCACGAAGTCGTGCCACGTCGTCGAGGTGGCCACGATGACCAGAGCGGCCAGCGGCAGGAGCACGATCGCGCACAGGAAGAACGTCGTAAAGCCGAACGTGAGGCCGAAGCCGGGGAGCACGCTGGGTTGCTTGATTCTCACGCCACGACCCCTTCAGGGGTCCGGTGCACGATCAACACCGGCCAGCGGGCATCCGCGAGCAGCGAGCCGAATTTCTCGGCTACGCCCGTCATGCTGCAAACACCCAGAATGAGCATCTGACCGGGAGCCTCCGCGAGCTGGCGGGCCAGCTCGCTCGCAACGTCCCCGAAGCGAAGCTCGGTACGCATTTCCAGGCCGTGGACCTCCTGCGCCTCGGAACGAGCATCGAGCAATGCACGCACGCCATGCGGTCGCTGGGTCTCAGCGGTTTGATCCGGGAAGATACCGACATAGGTCGCCTCTGCCGCTACGTGCCGTAATACGCTCGCGGAAACCGCGAGCGTCGCGCCTCTGACGGATTCCTCCGCCCAATGGATCAGCACTCGCTGCGGGGACGTCGCGTTCTGCGGCAGGACCAGCACCTCATCGGCACCGTTTTCCAACAGCCACTCGGTGCGCTGGGCCACATCCGCTTCCGCGGCGATGACCGTAGTCCCCGCAAAGGCCCCGTCGCCCTCGGAGCCGGCGCCCGACACGCCCAGCTGGGGCTCGACGCGCGTGGAGATCCGGGTCTTCATGCGCGTGGCCAGCTCGACCAGCAAGGGGTGCTGGCTCAGCGTTGCCGCCTGAAGCTCCGTAGGTGCGCACGCAGTGAAACTCGACAGAGGCGTCGGGAGGATGTGGATACGCCGCACACCGATGGCGACCGGTTGGCCCGGCGAGACCTGGAAGGCTCGCTGCTCGTGCTGCGTGCGCGTGACTTCCAGCAGGGGTATCCCAGACCCGTTGCTGTTAGAAAGTGGCGCGGCCTCCGCATCGTCCATGCGAATGCGCATCCGCTCCAGTGCGCCGGTGAAGAGAACCTCTTCGACCGCTCCGTGCGCCAGGTAGCGGGCGTGCAGCGCTTCGCGGGTGGGCGCGACCTCGATTTCCTCCGGACGGACGACTGCGACGACCTCGTGTTCGCGACCTCCGTGACCTGGGTTCGCGGGATGCGCGTTGACCGGAGTCTTTCCGAACCGCACGCCTTCCTTGCTCTGGTGGGCGAGCAGCAGATTGGCGGCGCCGAGGAAGGTTGCGACGAAACGCGTCGCCGGGCGCGAATACAGCTCGTGCGGGTTGTCCATCTCCAGCAGCCGCCCGAGGTTCATCACACCGATGCGGTCCGCCATCGCAAAGGCTTCTTCCTGGTCATGCGTCACCAGCACCGTGGTGATGCCGAGCTCGCGTTGGACCTGGCGGATCGTACGGCGCAGCTCTTCGCGAATCTTGGCGTCGAGGGCGCCGAAGGGCTCATCGAGCAGCAGCACTTCCGGCTTGTGGGCGAGTGCGCGGGCGACCGCGACGCGTTGCTGCTGACCGCCCGATAACTGTGCGGGCAGGCGGTTGTCCATTCCCTCCAGCGAGACGAGGCGCAGCATCTCCTGGCGCCGCTGCCTGCGCTCGGACGCTTTCATCCGCCGCACGCGCAGCGCGAACTCGATGTTCTCAGCCACCGTCATGTGACGGAACAGGGCGTAGTTCTGGAACACCAGGCCGACCCCGCGGTCGCGCGGCGACACGTGGGTCACGTCACGCCCGTGCAGTGCGACACGGCCGTGGTCGACTCCCGCCAAGCCGGCGATGGCGCGCAGCAGAGTGCTCTTGCCGCTTCCGCTGGGCCCGAGGAGAACGAAGAACTCACCGTCGCCGATGTCGAGCGAGACGTCGTTGACGACGGGTACCCCCTGATACCGCTTGGTGACCTGATCGAGTGCGATGGACATTTGTTTTGGCTGGTGCCCGCGGCGGTGCGCGCACCGCTTTATGCTGTGATCGAGCGCGCATGCTACCGGCCGGCAGGCGTGGGCGTCAGTGGCCGGCCGGTGACAGGGCGGTAACAATCGGGTTACGAGACCCCCTGGCGCCTACGTTCTGCTTATCAGTTCAGATCCGGAAGCTATCAGGGTGGGAGCGGGCCTGCTTCCCTACAGAATGATCAGGACGCCTTCGCAGGCTTTGAGCTCCGCGACCAGGGCTTCGATCTGCTCGCGGCTGTCGGCACGCAGCGGGTAGGAGATGGACAGGAAGTTGCCGTTCTCGCTCAGCCGCTCGGTGATCCGATCGGGATCCAGCGAAGGCACGTGGCGCAGCACGATCGCATGCACACGTGCCCGAAACTCGTCAGAGGGGCGACCGACGACCTTGATGGGGTAGTCGGCCGGAAAGACCAGCAGCTCGTTCACCACGGGGAGAACTGCACTTCCTGCTTGTAGCGTTGCAGCTCATCGAAGAGCCGTCGCCACACGGGGCCCGGTCGGCCCGTGCCGACCGGCCGACCGTCGAGCCAGGTGACGGGCTGGATCTCGCGGGTGGCGGCGGACAGGCAGATCTCATCGGCGGAGCGTAGCTGTGCCTCGTTCACGCAGACCGACCGGAAAGGCACACCGGCGCGCTCGGCCATCTGCTCGATCACCGAGCGGGTCGTGCCCGGGAGGATGTTCCGGGAGTGGGGTGGCGTAAGAAGCGAACCGCCGCTGACGACATGCACCGTCGCGGCGGAGGCTTCGAGAACTTCGCCATCGCGCAACAGAATCGTTTCCGCCGCTTCCGCATCCGCTGCCAGCTGACGCAGCAGCACGTTGGCCAGCAATGCCACGGATTTGATGTCGCAACGCGCCCAGCGGGTGTCGGTTGCCGTCACGCACTTCAGCCCCGATTGCAGAGTGGCCGCGCCGATGACGGGCAGGGGAGCGCAGAACCCAAACACCGTACGTGGAATATCCGGCAGAGGCGCGTGATTGCGGCCGCGTTCGGCGCCTCGCGTGACCTGCCAATACACGTACTGATCGACGGCGCCGTTAGGCTCGATGAGGCCGGCAATGATCCTGTACCACTCCTCACGCGTGTGGGGATCGCGCATACGGATCTCGCGCAGGCTGCGAGTCAGCCTGTCGCAGTGCGCCTCGAAGCGAAACGGGCGCCCCGAGTACACGGGCATGACCTCGTACACGCCGTCGGCGTAGAGGAAGCCACGATCGAGTGGTGAGATGCGCGCTTCGTCGATCGGCAGGTAAGCCCCGTTGAGATAGCAGGTCGGGAAAGGCTCAGCCACTACTGAAACCAGAGCGCCACGTCGTCGGTCATCCGCGTCCACAGGCCGCCTTCCGGCACTGCCTTGAGGGCGACCAACGGCGTGTGGGCGATGACCTGTCCGCTCGGATCGGTAATCGTCAGGTCGCCGAGGGGCTCGTTGAGCGCAATGGGGGCGATCAGGGGTTGCTTGAGGACGTGCACGCTGGTCTTCAGGTTCGCGACCTGGCCGCGGGCAACGGTGACGTACATATCGTGTGGCACGTCCAGCACTGCGAACTGCTCGGAGGATTTGTACACGCGCGGCTTCAGAACCTGCTCGCCGGCGCTCTTCACCTTGGCGGTCTCGAAGAAGTTGTAGCCGTAGTTGAGAAGCGTCTCGCTCGCATCCTCGCGGGCCTTGATGGAGGGCGCGTCCAACACGACGGAGACCAGGCGCATGCCGTCACGCTTGGCAGCCGTTACCAGGCAGTACCCGGCGCTGTCGGTGTGGCCGGTCTTCATGCCGTCGACGCTCGGGTCGCGCTCCAGCAGGCCGTTGCGGTTCTGCTGCTTGATGTTGTTCCAGACGTACTCACGGATGCTGAACCACTGGTACAGGTCCGGGAAGTCGCGCAGCAGCGCGTTGGCCAGCACGGACAGGTCGCGCGCAGTCGTGAAGTGGCCGGCGGCAGGCAAGCCGTCGGCATTCACGAAGTGACTGGATTTCATTCCCAGCCGCTGGGCGTACTCGTTCATCATCTGAGCGAAGGCGGGCTCGGTGCCGCCCACCTTCTCCGCCAGAGCGATGGTCGCATCGTTGCCGGATTGGACGATCATGCCCTTGATGAGCACTTCCGCCGGGATCTGGGTCCCCACCTGCACGAAGGTCCGCGATCCTTGCGAGCGCCACGCGTGCTCACTGATGGTGACCGGATCGGTGAGCTTCAGGCGCCCTTCCTTCAGAGCCTTGAAGACCACATAGGAGGTCATGAGCTTGGTGAGGCTCGCCGGCTCCATGCGCTCATCCGCATGACTCTCCGCAATCACCTTGCCGCTGAAGTGATCCACGAGGATGTAGGCCTTGGCGTTGACATCCGGCGGCTTGGGAATCGGCGCTCCGAGGTTGGCGGGCGCGGCGGCCGGCTTGGGGGCCGGAGTCGGAGCCGTAGCGTGCGCTACAGCGAAAACCGCGGCGGCAATGACGAGCACGAAGCTGGACGAACGAAACATCCGCAAAGATCCCCCGACGACGAACATTAGAAAAGTCAGCTGTTCAGATTCTATCTCAATGCACCACTCCATTGTTTGACGCACTCCGCACCGCGGAGGGTGCTGTGAGATCGGTGACGTTCGCGATGACCGCGATGAGCTCTGTCGGGTCCACCGGTTTGCTGATGTGCGTCTGGTAGCCTTCGAGCAGTGCTCTCTGCCGGTCCTCGGCGCGCGCCAACGCCGTGAGGGCCACTGCCGGAATCCGGCCAGCGAGTCCCGGAAGCGCGCGCATCTTGCGAATGAGATCGTATCCGTCCTGGTCGGGCATCCCGATGTCACTGACGACCACGCTGGGCACGATGTCTCCACCGACGATCGCGAGAGCTTCCAGTGCCGAGGCAACGGTTACGACGTGCGCTCCACGCTCCTCCAGGACACGGCGGGCCAGCGCTCGGGCATCCGGCTCGTCGTCGACCACGAGGACCCGCAGCCCCTGCAGTGTCAGCTCAGCGGCCTGTCCGACTCGCTCGGCCTTGAAGAAGGTGCCGGCTTGCGGACGGGCCAGTGGCAGTCGGACCGTGAAGGTAGCGCCCAGGCCGTCCCCGTCACTGCGCGCCTCCACCGATCCCTGGTGCATCTCCACCAGGCTCTTCACGATCGACAGACCCAGCCCGAGGCCCCCGTGCCGGCGGGTGGTCGAGGCGTCCGCTTGCCGGAAGCGGTCGAAGACGTAAGGCAGGAATTGCGGCTGGATGCCCTGTCCGGTGTCGCTTACCGTGATCTCGACCTGTCCGTCGACCTGCTGCAAGCCCACCCGGACGGTGCCGTTGCGCGGGGTGAACTTGATGGCATTGGTGAGCAGGTTCCAGATGATCTGCTGCAACCTTCCGGCGTCGCTGTCGATCAGCCCGACGGGCTCGAGCGCGGCATGCAGCGAGATGTCCTTCATGTCGGCGCTCGGGCGGATGGAGGCGACCGCCGCCTTCAGCACCGCCCCCGGATCGATCAGCTGCAGGTCGATCCGCAGCTTGCCGGAGACGATCCGGCTCATGTCCAGCAGGTCCTCGATCATCTGCGCCTGCGCCTTGGCATTGCGCTCGATGACTTCCATCCCCTGGGCCACGGAGGCGCTGCGGCGGTCGCTGCGCAGGATGCCCGCCCACCCCACGATGGCATTCAGCGGGGTGCGCAGCTCATGGCTCAATGTGGCGACGAACTCGTCCTTGAGGCGCGTCGCGCGCTCGGCTTCGGCGCGGGCTGTGCGCTCGCTCACCAGCAGCGCCTCGCGATACTCCTCGGCTCGGCGCCGCTCCGTGATCTCTCTCTCGAGCTGGCGGCGGCGCTCGTCGAAACGGCGGCTGATCAGGGCGGCGGCACCGACGAAGATCAAGCTCAGGACGATGGTGCCGATCAGGACCCCTTCACTGGTGGTGCGGGCCTGCTGCTCCTCCTGCCGGCGCGCCTCCAGCAGCCCTCGCTGGAGGACATCGAGATCGGCGGAGAAGCGCCGGAAGGAGGCCATGACCTGAGTGTCGGCGCCCTCGACCATGTGCGCGAGGGTCGAACGGTCGCCGGTTTCGCTGGCGTGCACCGTCTTCTGCAGGTCATCGAGCTGCGCGGTCGCCAGCCGCGAGAGCTCGGCCACGGCCGTTGCCGTTGTGGCCTCGTTTGCGCACAGGCGGCGCAGCTCGCTCACGGCGAGCCGGATCTGGGCCACCGCCGCGTCGTACTGCGTCAGGTAGGAGGGGTCGCGGGTGAGCTGGAAGCCGCGCTGGTTCGCTTCGGAGTCCGTGATCGCGGCATCCAGGTCGTTCAGGGTCTGCAGGACATCGTAGGAGCGCTGCACGCTGGCACTGGAATTGGCCAGCGTGGTGAGCTCGGTGTAGCTCACGAAGCCGATCGAAAGGATCGCGCTCAAAGCGACGATGAACGCCAGTGCCCAGAAGATTCGACGGTTCGCAATGGGCACGGGTGCCTCGCGCTGACTGCCTCAATTCGTTAGTCGTCGTTGGCCAGCCTTGCGTCGCGGAACCCGATGGCCGCCAGTCTGGCAGCGAGCCGATCGAATTCAGGGACGCTGGTCACGGGGCCGACACGCACTCTAAAGAGCCGGTCTTTGCTCCCATCCGCAGGCATGCGCACAAAAGCAGTGGCGAGACCAGCCGCGTGCAGGCGTTCGACCGCGCGGCTCGCGTTCCGTTCATCTGAAAACGCACCTACCTGCACATAAAGTGTGGGGGGCGGCGTTTCGGAGGCGCGCGTCAGCGTGTCGGGCTCGCCGGGAACCAGCGCCCGGACCTCCACCAACGTAGTGCCCTCGCGCAACATATCGAGCTTCGCGGCCGCCGTGTACGACAGGTCGATGAGACGATTCGCTACAAACGGACCCCGGTCGTTGATGCGCACGACCACGCTGCGTCCGTTTTTCAGATTGGTGACCCGGGCGTACGTGGGCAGCGGCAGGGTCTTGTGGGCAGCTGTCATTCCGTACATGTCGTACGACTCTCCACTGGAGGTGCGCTCGCCATGAAAAGTCGGCCCATACCAGGAGGCGACGCCGCGTTCCAGGTACCCGGACGCGCTCCCCAGCACGTAATAACGCCTGCCCAGCACGTCGTAGAAAACGGGGTTGCCGTGGGCGCTGCGCGGCTCGATTTTCGGGACGGCGTCCGGAATGGCGATCACGTTGGTCGGGGGCTCGGGGATCGGCTGGATGACCGCCGGGGAAGGAGTCTGAGCGCGGGGTTGCGGCGGAAGCGTTCCGCAGGCACTCAATAGCGCGGCACTTGCGACCGCCGCTGCGAGGAGCGCCCTTCTGGATGAGAGCACGCTCCTCAAGGCGAATGGCCTGGGGGCTCTGCGCTGCGCACGCGCTTGGCAATCGCCTCGGCCAGATCATTCACGGCCATGGCGTAGCGCGCGCTGTGGTTGTATCGGCTGATGGCGTAGAAGTTCTGAAAGCCCACGCGGTAGGCCGGCCCGTCTTTCTCTTCGGCCGATACCAGCACGGCCGGCGTGGTGGGTGGCAGCGACAGGCTTACCCTGACCCCCTTCCCATTGAGACTGTCGAGGGTCTCATTCAGCTCCAGATTGCGCGGATCGAGCTGGAAGCTCGGATCCGGATCGAGCCGGGCAGGGGTCAGAACCGGTCCGCCGGACACCCAGCCGAAGGAGATGAAGTAGTTGGCGACGCTGGCGAACACATCGTCCCAGTCCGTCCACAGGTTGCGGCTCTCATCCCCGTTGGCATCCATGGCGTAGAGCCGATAGTTGGAGGGCATGAACTGCGGCGCGCCCATCGCTCCGGTGTAGGACCCCAGCACGGTGAGGGGGTCGATCCGTTCCTCGCGCACGAGCAGCAGGAATTGCTCGAGCTCGCCGCGAAAGTAGTCCTGCCGCGGCGGGTAGTCGAAAGCGAGCGTCATGAGCGCATCGAGTACGCGATCGTGCCCGGTGATGCGCCCGTAGTTGGTCTCCGCTCCGAGGATGGCGACGATGTACTGTGGCGCAACACCGCGCTGGGCGGCTTCGTGCTCGAGCGACACGCGGTGCTCGTTCCAGAATTGCGCGCCGTCGGCGATCCGCTTCTCGTTGACGAAGATCTGCCGGTACTCCCACCACTCGAGCACTCGCTCAGCCGGCTTCGTAATGCGCTCGATGATCTTCGGCTGCGCTTCGGCGTGTCCCAGCAGCGCCTGGACGGACTTGCGGTCCAGGGCATCGCGAGCCACGACATTGTCGACGAAGCTTGCGATGTCACTGCGCGCGAGATCGAATTTGCCGGCGGGCGGAAGGGGGACCGGCGGTGGCAGAGCGGACTGCGTTGCCGTCGTGGGCGGCACGCCGGGTGTCAGTGAGGATTGCGTCCCTGGCGGCGTTGCGGGCGGCGCACCCGGAGGCAGTGAGGGTTGCGCACTCGCGGCTTGCACGAGCGCCCAGAGAATCCACGAATGTCGCAATTTAGAGAATGACAAAACTGACTATGAGCTCACTAATTTGCGGTGCGAGTACAGCGCCATGAGGATACCGAAGCCCGCCAGCAGGGTCACCACCGAGCTCCCACCGTAACTGACGAGCGGCAAGGGGACGCCGACGACCGGCAGCAGGCCGGTCACCATTCCCGTGTTGATGAATACATATACGAAGAATGTAAGAGCAATGCTGCTCGCCAGCAGCCGCGCGAAGGTGTCCTGGGTCTGCATCGCGAGGAACAGCGAGCGGGCGACCACGAACAGGTACAACACCAGCAGCGTCGCCTGGCCGAGCAAGCCGAACTCCTCGCCGATCACCGCAAAGATGAAATCCGTGGAACGCTCGGGGAGGAATTCGAGCTGCGCCTGGCTGCCGTTCATCCAGCCCTTGCCGAATACGCCCCCGGAGCCGATGGCAATCTGCGACTGGATGATGTGGTAGCCGGCCCCGAGCGGATCGGTCTGCGGATTCAGGAAAGTCAGCACGCGAGCCCGCTGATAGTCGTGCATGAAGCTCCAGCCGAACCAGGCGCCGGCCGCGCCCAGCAGCAGAAACATGACCATCACGCGCACGCGCAGGCCGGCCATGATGATCACGAGCACGCCGCCGATCGCGATCAGCGCTGCGGTGCCCAGGTCGGGCTGCACGGCGACCAGGCCCACGGGCAGCAGCACCAGGCCGCCCAGCACCAGGAGCGACGTCCAGGTCGGGGGCAGCGGCCGTTCGTGCAGGTACCACGCACAGATCATCGGAACGGCGAGCTTCATCAGCTCCGAGGGTTGGAACTTGATGATTCCCAGATCCAGCCAGCGCTGTGCGCCCTTGCCGATATGGCCGATGCCGAACACCACGACCAGCAGGAACATGCCGATGGCAAACAACCAGGGCGCGGAGCGCCGCAGGAAGTTGGGATTGACCCGCGCGAGCAGCAGCATCGCGATGGCGCCCAGAATGATGCGCACCACCGTACGGATCACAGTGCCGATGTTCTGTCCGGAGGCGCTGTAGAGAACGACGAGGCCGAAAGCACAGATCAACGCCAGCCCAGTGACCAGTGGACCGTCGATCTTCAGCGCGAACAGCACGCGCGCCGCACCAGTCAGCGTACGCCGTGCGCGGGACTCGGAGGTGACTTCTTCGTAGATCATCGATCAGCCGATGCGCACGGTCGTCGTGGGCAGTCGAGCTTCCTTCTGCGGCGCGACCTGCGGCTGCGGGGGAGCGCTGGGCGCAGGTGTCGTCGCCGGCGGTTGCGCCGGCAGAGCCGGCGGGACCATGGAGGGCTTGAGCTTGCCGTCGGAACCCAACAGATAGGCGTCGAGCATCTTGCGGGCGACGGGTGCCGCATTTCCCGCACCGAAGCCGCCGTTTTCCACCAGTACCGCGACGGCGATCCGCGGGGCCTCTGCGGGCGCAAATGCAATGAACCAGGCATGATCGCGCAGGCGCTCGGGGGTGATCTTGGCGTTGTACTTGGCGTTCTGCGCCACCGTGTAGACCTGTGCCGTGCCGGTCTTGCCGCCGGCTGTGTAGGCCGCACCCTTGAACGCCACGTGGGCGGTGCCGCAGTAACGGGCGCACCCCGTCGTGCCGATCATCGCGTCGATGACGACGGACCAATCGGCCTCGGGCACGCCTTGGACGCCTTTTTCCTGCACCGGGGGCAGCCATTTGATGCTGCCGTCGGCTTCGTGCAGGCCTTTCACCAGCCGCGGCCGGAAGCTCTTGCCCCGTTCGGAGAGCACCCCCGCGACGTGGGCGAGCTGCAGTGGCGTCACGAGCAGGAAGCCCTGCCCGATACCGAGATTGACCGTATCGCCGGGGAACCAGGGTTGATCGGCCGCATGCTTGAAGGCCGCGCGCTTCCACTGCGGGGTAGGCAACAGCCCCGGCTTCTCACCGCTGATGTCGATGCCCGTGAGCTGGCCGTACCCGAAGGGCGCCAGTCCGCTTGCGATGCGATCGATGCCCATGTCCGCGGCCAGCTGGTAGAAGTAGACGTCGGAGGAGCGCGAGATCGCTTCCGCCAGGTCGAGCAGGCCGCGCGGCTCGTCCTTGTCCGCACGGAACAGGTGGCGACTGCCGGGCAGGTGAAACGTGCCGTTGCAGAGCAGCTTCTTGTCGGCGGTGATCACGTGATCGGTGAGAGCGATCAGGCCGAGAGCCGGTTTGATCGTGGAGCCTGAGGGGTACGTACCGCGCAGGGCACGGTTCAACAGCGGCTTGTCGACGTCTTCGGTGAGTGCCGCATATTCCGCGTGCGTGATTCCGCGAGCAAAGACGCTTGGATCGAAGCCAGGCTCACTGACGAGGGCGAGTACATCGCCGGTGGTGGGGTCGATGGCGACCGCGGCACCGCGATGACCTGCCATCGCCTGTTCCGCGGCTTCCTGTGTTGCCAGGTCGATCGACAGCACAACATCGTCGCCCGCGGTGGGTGCGATTGCGCTCAGGTGCGGCGCATAGGCGCCCTGCCGTTGAACCGAGCGGCCTTGAGCGTTGACGAGCACCTCGCGTGAGCCGTTGTGTCCGTGCAGCTGCTTCTCGTAGGCAGCCTCGACACCCAGCCTGCCGATGAGCGTGGTCCCGTTGTAGGCGGCTCGATCGATGTGCTCGAGGTCCTGCTCGCTGATGGCGGCGACGTAGCCGAGCGCGTGGACGCCGAGCTCGCCGTAGGGGTAGTGACGCGTTTGGCGGGTGACCAGGTCGACGCCCGGGAACTCGAAGCGATGGACCGCGAAGCGGCCGACTTCCTCATCGGTCAGGCGCAACCGCAGCGGAACGGTGTCGAATGCGCGCCGCGACAGGACCAGATGGCGCACCTCGCTCACGTCGTCTGCGTCGATCAACCCGAGAGCGGCCAGACGTTTCAGTGTGTCGTTCAGATCGGGCGTCTGCTCGCGCGTGAGCTCGAGCTGGTAGGCGGGCTCGTTGTCCGCGAGCACCTTGCCATTGCGGTCGAGGATCAGGCCGCGACTGGCCGGGATGGGCTCGGTGCGGACGCGGTTGCCCTGGGAGAGCTCGGCGTAATAGTCGTGGCGGACCACCTGCAGCACGTACAGCCGCGCCACCAGTCCGAACGTGAGCAACACGATCACCACACCGGCAATCAGGGCGCGGTGATCGAAGAGCCGCTGCTCTTTCCAGTGATCCTTGATGCGTACGCCGCCGAAGGCCATCTCGAGCGCCCTCAGGAGCTACGGCCGTAGCGGTGAGTGAGGAACGCCGCAGCGAACGGCCAGATCATTGCACTCGTCACCGAGTGCAGCCAGCGCGCCGACGAGGTGATCGGATGGCCGCTCCAGCCATCGATCGCGAACACGATGAATTCATAGATCACGATCGCGGCGAACACGATCAGCGCCTGTTGAAACGCGGGCTTGGAGCGGATCTTCTGATGCTCGCGCACGAAGATGTAGGTAATGAGAGCGAGCGCCAGCGCGTGCTGTCCCAGGACAGGTCCCTGAAAGACATCCAGGGCCAGCCCGCCAAACCAACCCAGCGCGATGCCGCCGGCGCGGGGCGCGGCAATCGACCAGTAGAGCACGGTGAGAACCAGGAACGCCGGGCGTGCGGGGTCCATCCAGGGCGGCAGAGGGAGCACCGTAAGGATGAGCGCCACCAGAGTGGTGAGCACCATCCTGAAGCGGGGCTCGCTGTTCACTGCTGCTCCGGCGGTGGGGTCGCGGCGGGCGACGGCTTGGGCGGGGCCGCAGGCTCCGGACTCGGCGGGACCGCCGCGGCCGCGGGCGACTTCGCCCCCTCGGTGGCTGTGGGCGATGCCCCGGTCTCGGTGGGTTTCGAGCGCGGCGGCTCTGAGCGGGGTGTTTGAGGCCTCTCGGCGCGTGGTGTGCCCGCCGCCTCGGAAGCCGAGGCCCCGGATTCACGCGGGGGGACGGCAGCATGCGTGGTCGGCGAGGGGGTCGGCTTGGCCGCAGGCGATGGCTTCGCCGCGGCGGTTGACTTCGATCCCGACGCGCCGGCGTTCGCAGACGTCCTTGCCTCGGCTCCTGTCCCCGCGGCGGGCGCTGTCCCCGCGGCGGGCGCCGTCACCGCGCGGGGCGGCGCGGGCAGGGGCTGTATCCTGGCGTTGCCAGTCTTGGAGTCGCTCATGGTCGCCGTGCCGGGTGCGGCAGGGTGGTCAGGACGGAACCACACGAGAACGGCCTCCCGGTCGAGGTCGATTCTGGCCAGGGGCGCCGCGCGCACTTGCGCCAACGGTTGCACCGCGTCGTGGTGCACTTCGGTGATCCGGGCAACGGGGTAGCCTGCGGGGAACACCCCGCCCAAGCCGGACGTCATCAGGAGATCGCCCGTCTTCACGTCTGCATTGGCCGGAAGGTAGGGAAGCGCGAGCGAGGCGGTATCTCCGGCACCGACGGCGATGGTACGAAGCCCGTTACGTTCGATCTGTACTGGAACGGCGTGCTCCGGGTCGGTGATGAGGATCACTTCGGAGCTCCAAGGTCCGACGTGGAGGGTCTGCCCGAGCAGGCCTTTCTCGTCCATGACGGCCTGACCCTTGAAGACGCCATTGCTCGTTCCGCGATTCAGCAGCACCCGCTGGCGCAGGCTGTTGAGCTCGACATCGACGACCTCTGCGACCTCCCAGCGCTCGGCTACCGCTGGCAGGGCCTCCTTCAGTCCGCGCAGCTCCGCGTTCTCCTTCTGGAGCGCGTCGAAGCGCATCGAGCGAATCTCGATTGCCCGTTGCTGTGCGCGCAACCGGTTGTTTTCTTTGCGTAATTCATCACGAGTGGCAAAGCTCTCCTGCAGCCAGGACCAGGCGGCGGAGGGCGAGCTGACGGCCAGCTGGACCGGGTACGCGGCGGCCTGCAGGAAGTAACGGGCGTTCTCCAGCCAATGGCTGCGCTCGTCCAGGAACATGATGACGATGGACAGCAGCGCGTAGAGGGTGAAGCGGAAGCCGGGGGAGCCTCCACGACCTTGCAACTGTCTGGCGCCTGTGCCGAAGGCGGCCACGCGATGCGAGCCCTCCGCGGGCTATTCGAGCCCGAAGTGACCGGGACCCAGCTCGTCCATCAGCTCGAGAATGCGCCCACCCCCGCGTGCTACGCAGGTGAGCGGGTCATCGGCCACGACGACGGGCAGTCCGGTCTCCTCGGTGAGGAGTTTGTCGATGTCGCGCAGCAGCGCGCCACCGCCTGTGAGGACGATGCCTCGCTCGGCCACGTCCGCGCCGAGCTCCGGGGGGGTCTGTTCCAGCGCCTGCTTCACGGCGCTGACGATGCTCTGCAGCGGTTCCTGCAGCGCCTCCAGAATCTCATTGCTGTTGAGCGTGAAGCTGCGCGGCACGCCCTCGGAGAGGTTGCGGCCCTTCACGGACAGCTCGCGGACCTGCTGGCCCGGGTAGGCGGAGCCGATCTCGATCTTGATGCGCTCGGCGGTGGCTTCGCCGATGAGAATGCCGTAGTTGCGCCGCACGTAGTTCATGATCGCCTCATCGAAGCGATCGCCGCCGATACGGGCCGAATTCGCGTAAACGATGCCATTCAGGGACAGCACGGCGACCTCGGAGGTTCCGCCGCCGATGTCCAGAACCATCGAGCCGCGCGCTTCGTGCACCGGCAGGCCCGCGCCCACCGCGGCGGCCATGGGCTCGCTCACGATCGCGACGTTGCGAGCTCCAGCGCCCTCGGCCGACTCGCGGATCGCGCGACGCTCCACCTGGGTCGAGCCGAACGGAACGCACACCAGGACGCGCGGCGAGGGCTTCAGCATCCGGTTGCCGTGCACCTTATTGATGAAGAACTGGAGCATCTTCTCGGTGTAGGTGAAGTCGGCGATGACGCCATCCTTCATCGGTCGCACCGCCGTGATGTGCCCCGGAGTTCTGCCGAGCATGTTCTTCGCTTCCGAGCCTACGGCGACGATGATCTTGCCGCCCCGGGAGGGCTCGTCCTGCACCGCGACGACGGACGGCTCATTGAGCACGATGCCCTTGTCGCGGACATAGATCAGTGTGTTGGCCGTACCCAGATCGATCGACAGATCGCTGGAAAAGTAGCCGCGCAAGCGTTTGAACATGAAGCGACCGGAGACGAAAGCGGCGGGGGACCCCCAAAAGTGGCGCGTAACATATCAACCGACAGGACATTGAGCAAGGCAACATGTATGATTTTGCGCTGCTTTTCACATCGCTTCCGAGCCAGCGCCCCCTATCACTCTCTTGCGATTCTCGTCATGGCCCTTACTGCCTCGCAGATCGAAAACATCGCGCACCTCGCGCGCCTCGAGCTCAAACAGGCCGAAGTCCCGGTCTACCAGGAGACCCTGTCGCGGATCTTCGCTTTCGTCGGCGAGCTCGACCGTGCGCAAACGGCCAGCGTGGCCCCGATGGCGCACCCACTTCCGGGCCTCTCGCAGCGGCTCCGACCGGACCTCGCCACGGAACAGGACCGCCACGAGCTCTACCAAGCCAATGCACCGCAGGTTTCGGCTGCGCTGTACCTCGTTCCCAAGGTCATAGAGTGACTGTGCACGGCAAAACTGTGGCGCAGCTCTCAGAAGGCCTGCGCCGCAAGGAATTCTCGAGCGTCGAGCTGACGAGGGTATTCCTCGAGCGCATCGAAGCGAGCCAGCCGAAGCTGAACGCCCTGATCTCGGTCACGGCGGAGGAAGCTCTGCAGTGCGCGCAGGCCGCCGATCGGGCGCTGGCGAGCGGAAATGCGACGCCGCTCACAGGTGTACCGATCGTCCACAAGGACATCTTCTGCACGCAGGGCGTGAAGACGACGTGCGGCTCGCGGATGCTGGAGAACTTCGTCGCCCCCTACGATGCGACGGTGGTCGCCAAGCTCAAGGGCGCGGGCACGGTGATGCTGGGCAAGGCGAACATGGATGAGTTCGCGATGGGCTCCTCGAACGAGACGAGCTTCTTCGGCGCCGTCCGCAATCCCTGGAATACCGACCTGGTGCCCGGAGGCTCCTCGGGTGGCTCGGCAGCTGTCGTCGCCGCGCGACTCGCTCCCGCGGCAACCGCTACTGACACGGGCGGGTCGATTCGTCAGCCGGCCGCTCTGTGCGGGGTCACAGGGGTCAAGCCGACTTACGGGCGTGTTTCCCGGTACGGCATGATTGCGTTTGCATCGAGTCTCGACCAGGGCGGGATCATCGCCGCCACGGCGGAGGATGCGGCGCTGCTGCTGCGTGCCATGGCTGGATTCGATCCAAACGATTCCACCAGTGTCGAGCGGGACGTCCCCGACTACCTCAGCACCCTGCAAGCGCCTCTGCAGGGACTGAAGATCGGCCTGCTGAAGGAGTTCTTCGACAAGGGGCTCGACGCCGAGGTCGAGCGTCGCATCCGTGATGCGCTGGGCGTATACGAGAAGCTCGGCGCGACGCTGCGTGAAGTGAGTCTGCCGAATCTGCCTTTGTCGGTGCCCGCTTACTATGTAGTCGCGCCCGCCGAGTGCTCCTCGAACCTCGCTCGCTTCGATGGTGTGCGGTTCGGGCATCGCTGCGAGAATCCGCGCGATCTGATGGATCTCTACAAGCGCTCCCGCGGCGAGGGCTTCGGTGCCGAAGTGAAGCGCCGGATCATGACCGGCACGTATGTGCTGTCGGCCGGTTACTACGACGCTTATTACCTGAAAGCGCAGAAGGTGCGGCGGCTGATTGCTGATGACTTCGCGCGAGCCTTCACCGAGGTCGATGTAGTGATCGGGCCGACGACGCCGACGCCGGCCTTTGCGATCGGTGCCAAGACCTCCGATCCGGTCACGATGTATCTGAACGACATCTATACGATCGGCGCGAATCTGGCGGGTGTGCCGGCGATGTCGCTTCCCTGCGGCTTCGTCCAGGGCCTGCCGGTGGGGCTGCAGATCGTCGCGCCGCATTTCGGCGAAGCGCGCATGCTGAACGTGGCGCACCTCTATCAGCGCGAGACCGACTGGCACGCGCGCCTGCCGGAGGGATACGCATGAAGGAATGGGAAACAGTCATAGGACTGGAGATCCACGCGCAGCTCTCGACCCAGTCCAAGATTTTCTCCGCATCGCCGACGGCCTACGGCGCACCCCCCAATGCGCAGGCTAATCTGGTCGACCTCGGCTACCCGGGCGTGCTTCCGGTGTTGAACCGGGCGGCGGTGCAGATGGCCGTGAAGTTCGGGCTCGCGATCGAGGCGAAGATCTCCCGGCACTCGGTGTTTGCGCGCAAGAATTACTTCTACCCCGATCTGCCGAAGGGGTACCAGATCAGCCAGTACGAGCTGCCGGTCGTCGGTCCAGGCGCGATCGACATCGTTCTCGATGACGGTGCGCACAAGCGCATCGGCGTCACGCGCGCGCACCTGGAAGAGGACGCGGGCAAGTCGCTGCACGAGGGTCTGCCGGGTGTCTCGGGCATCGACTTGAACCGCGCCGGCACGCCGCTGATCGAAATCGTCTCCGAGCCCGACATGCGCTCGGCGAAGGAAGCCGTCGCGTACATGAAGAAGGTGCACACGTTGGTGCGCTACCTGGAGATCTGCGACGGCAACATGCAGGAGGGCTCGTTCCGTTGTGACGCCAACGTTTCGGTGCGCGAGAAAGGCGCGGAAAAGTTCGGCACGCGCGCGGAGATCAAGAACCTCAACTCGTTCCGTTTCGTGGAGAAGGCGATCAACTTCGAGGTCGCGCGCCAGATCGATCTGATCGAATCCGGCGGCAAGGTGGTGCAGGAGACCCGGCTCTACGACCCGGACAAGGGCGAGACGCGCTCGATGCGCTCGAAGGAGGAGGCGAACGACTATCGCTACTTCCCCGATCCGGATCTGTTGCCGCTCGAGCTGACCGAAGATCTCATCGCCGGCGTTCGTGCGAGCCTTCCCGAGTTGCCGGATGCGAAGGCGGCGCGATTCTCTTCGCAGTACGGACTTTCGGCGTACGACGCGGGCGTGCTGACGGCAAGCCGTGAGCTCGCGGCGTACTACGAGGAGCTCGCCTCGCTGGTTTCCGGTGAGCCGAAGCTGGCCGCCAACTGGGTGATGGGCGAGCTGGCGGCTGCGCTGAACAAGGAGGGGCTGGAGATCTCCGGCGGCAAGATGTCCGCCGCGCGGCTGGCGGGGCTGCTCAAGCGCATCTCCGACAAGACCATCTCCGGGAAGATCGCCAAGGAAGTGTTCGAGGCCATGTGGTCGGAGGGCGCGGAAGCGGATTCGGTCATCGAGTCCAAGGGCTTGCGGCAGATCACCGACACCTCGGCCATCGAGCGGGCCATCGAGGAAGTGATGGCGAAGAATCCCGGGCAGCTTGCCGAATACCGCTCGGGCAAGGACAAGCTGTTCGGCTTCTTCGTCGGGCAGGTCATGAAGGCGACGCAGGGGAAGGCGAATCCCGCGCAGCTCAACGAGCTGTTGAAGAAGAAGCTCGCCGGATAGGCTCGCGCGACTGGCGCGAGCGTGGTCGGAACGCGCCTCGCCAGGCCAGGCTCCTCGTCCGACCCCTCTGCGCGGAGAGGGTGCGTGCTTGCGATGCGCCGCGCGCGTCCCCATGCTCCCGGGGATGAGCGAGATTGTTGTCCCTGGCGTCGACCAGGTCCGCCGGTTCATCGTCGAGAACAAGCCCGTGCGCGGCCATTGGGTGCGGCTGGAAGGTGCCTGGCGCGAAGTGCGAGCGCATCGGGAGTACCCGGAAATCGTGCGCGAGCTCTTGGGGCAGGCGGTTGCCGCCTCGGTGCTGCTGGCGGCCACTCTCAAGTTTCGCGGCACCCTCACTCTTCAGCTTCAGGGGAATGGAGCCGTGAGGCTGCTCGTTGCCCAGTGCACCCACGACTTTCGGCTGCGGGCCGTGGCGCAGTTCGACGCTGCCGGAGTCGGCGCAATTCCCTCTTCGCCGCGCGACGCGAAGCTCTTTCGCCAGTTGGTCGGGACCGATGGGCGGCTTGCGGTCACGGTGGAGGCGCAAGAGCGCAGCATGCGCTACCAGGGGGTTGTCCCGCTGACGGGCGCGTCGCTGGCCGAATCGCTCGAAGCGTACTTCGCTTCCTCCGAGCAACTCCCCACACGCGTGCTGCTGGCCGCCGATGACGAGCGCGGCGCGGGCGTACTGGTACAGAAGGTGCCTGGGCGCGCCGCCGAGGACGAATCCGACCTCCAGGAGATCTGGGAGGACACGCAACGCGGCATCGAGAGCCTGAGCTCGGCCGAGCTGCTGGAGTGCCCGGTCGAGGAGTTGCTCAATCGCGGGTTTGCAGCGCATGACCTGCGCCTGTTCCGGGGCTCGCCGGTCCAATTCGAGTGCCGGTGCAGTCAGGGAAGAGTGACCAGTCTGCTTCGCGCCCTCGGGGCCGAGGAGGTTCGCGACGTCCTGCGAGAGCAGGGAGCGGTCACCGTCACGTGCGAGTTCTGCCATCGACCCTACCGGTTTGACGCGGCTGCCGTGGCCGCGCTGTTCGAGGAGTCCTCCTCCACCGGATCACCCCGGCCTGACGACTCGCAGACGGTCCATTAATCTGAATTTTACCCTGACTGTTTCATATCTGATCCAGTAGCTCATGGTGCGCCGGAAGGGGAACCGTTGTGCTATTTTTGAATTAAAGACATGTGCAATTATTGAATTATCGCCTCATGCGAGTCCGCTCCCCTCAACTGGTCGCCTGGATGCGCGCTGCCGGAGAGCCGAGCCGTGTACGGCTGCTGGCTCTGTGCGCGCAACGGGACCTGAGCGTCACCGATTTGGCCGAGGCGCTCGGGCAGAGCGAGCCGCGTGTGTCTCGGCACCTGAAGATCCTGTGCGAGTCGGGGTTGCTGGAGCGGCTGCGCCAGGGACAGTGGGTGCACTACCGGCTCACGCAGAGCTCTACCGCTGCCAGCTTCGTGCAAGGGCTACTCGCGCTCGTCGATCAATCGGACCCGATACTGGCTCGCGACCGGGAGCGCGCACTGCAGGCCACGGCGCAGCCCTCCCGTCAGACGACAGCCCCGGCCTCTTCCGACCCGGAAGTGGCCAGGACCTTTGAGTCGCGTCTGGGGCGGGCATTGGGCGGATTCGTGGAGAGCACGCAGGCCTCCCCGGCATCGGGCCGGTCGCTCGTTGTCGGCGTCGAGCATCTGGAGCTTCTCGAGAGTGCCGCGGCCAGCTCCAGCGAGTGTACGGCGATCGCTCATTCACGCCGCGCTGCGCAAAGCGCACGTGCCTACGCCGAGCGTCGCGGGTTCGCGTGCAAAGTCCTGCTGGCCGCGAGCACTGAGGGGTTCACCGAGCGCGATATCGCGCGAACGGGCCAGTCGTTCGACTCCGTGTTCCTCAATCATCTCGCCGCACCCTCGGACGAGTTCGCCGGAATGCTCAGCGCAGGCAAGCGCGCGCTCGCGCCCACCGGCCGCCTCTGGCTCTTCGAGCGCTATGAAGCTCTGGAAAGCACGAAAGAGAAAGTCGTCGAGCATCCGTTGGCGAAGCTGCGAAGGCTGCTGGGCGACATCGGGCTGAGCTGTGAGCGCGTCAGTCCCATCGAAGCCGACGGCGAGCACGTTCTGGCCGCTGTCGCCATCCCACGCTCCGCGCAATCGCACGGCACCGTTTCTGCCGGTTGATCGGGCCTGCCTGCATGGATACCCCTATACGCGTCTCGTTTGAATTCTTTCCGCCGACGGATGCGGCCATGGACCGCACTCTGTGGCAGTCGATCGCGCGACTGGCTCCGCTGGCTCCGAAATTCGTCTCCGTCACCTACGGCGCCGATGGCTCGACGCGAGCGCGCACTCATAACGTCGTCGCCCGTATCCAACAGGAGACCGCTCTCGTCGGCGCGCCTCACCTGACATGCATAGGCGCCTCGCGCGGGGAGATCCTCGACATCGCGCGGCAGTATTGGGACATGGGCGTCCGGCAGCTCGTCGCGCTCCGCGGCGATCCCCCTCCGGGGTATGTACCGCCTGCCAATGGCTTCCAGTATGCCTCCGAGCTCGTAGCCGGCCTGCACACGGTGGGCGATTTCGACATTTCCGTGGCCGCTTATCCGGAAGTGCACCCCGAAGCGGCTTCCGCCGCCGCCGATCTGGACAATCTCAAGCGCAAGATCGATGCGGGCGCCACGCGAGCCATCACGCAGTTCTTCTACTACCCGGATGTTTTCCTGCGTTTTCGTGATCGCTGCGAGCGCGCCGGCATCGGCGCGCCGATCATTCCCGGCATTCTCCCGATCACGCGCTTCCCACAGGTGCTGCGTTTCGCGGAACGCTGCGGGGCAACCATACCTGAGTGGTTGCGCGAACGTTTTCACGGCCTGGACGACGATCCGGACACGCGCCGCCTCATCGCAGCAAACGTGGCGATCGAGCAGGTGCAGGCGCTGGCGCGCCAAGGCGTGCGCGATTTCCATTTCTACACGCTCAATCGCGCCGAGCTGACTTACGCAATTTGTCACGCATTGGGATTGCGCGCGGTACGTGCTCCGCGCCTGGAATACGAAGGAGCAGTTGCATGACTGGGTGTCGCCACTCTGGAACCCGGGGACCCGCCAACCCCACGCGTACGGTGAATCGGGATCCCCTCGGCAGGGAAGGCGAGGGCGGACCGTCCCGCGCGGCGGCTGCGCCGTTCGGCATCGTGCCGCCGAACGAGGCCGAGCGCGGCGCACGCATCAAGCGCCTCAAGAGCCTGCTGGAGCAGCGCATCGTGCTGCTCGATGGCGCCATGGGCACCATGATCCAGCAACACAAGCTGGATGAGCGCGGCTTCCGCGGCGAGCGCTTTCGCGGCCATGGGCGCGACCTGAAAGGCAACAACGACCTGCTCACGCTGACGCGCCCGGACATCGTCGCTGCCATCCACCGCACCTATCTGGAAGCGGGCGCGGACATCATCGAAACCAACACCTTCAATGCGAGCTCCGTGTCGCAGTCGGATTACGGCATGGAAGCCCTCGTGCCGGAGCTCAACTACCGCGCCGCGCAGCTGGCGCGCAAGACGGCCGACGAGTTTGCGCAGGCCCAGGAGAGGCCCGCATTCGTCGCCGGTGCGCTCGGCCCCACGACGCGGATGACTTCCCTCTCGCCCGACGTGAACGATCCGGGTTTCCGCAGTGTCAGGTTCGAGGATCTCGTCGCAACCTACTCCGACGCCGTGCGCGCCCTGTTCATGGGCGGGGTCGACCTGCTGCTCATCGAAACGGTGATCGACACTCTCAACGCCAAAGCTGCGATCTACGCCGCCTGCAGCGTGTTTGCAGAGGTCGGCGTCGAGCTGCCCATCATCATCTCCGGGACCATCACCGACGCCTCCGGCCGTGTACTGTCCGGACAGACGACGGAAGCCTTCTGGAACTCGATCCGGCACGCACGCCCTCTCGCAGTCGGACTGAACTGCGCGCTCGGCGGCGCGCAGCTGCGTCCTTACGTGGAGGAGCTTGCGCGCGTCGCGGATACCTACGTTTGTGCGTATCCCAACGCCGGGCTGCCCAACGCCTTTGGCGAGTACGACGAGACACCGCAGAGCACCGCGACGATCCTGAAGGACTATGCCGCAGGCGGCTTCGTCAACATCGTTGGTGGGTGCTGCGGAACGACACCGGAGCACATCCGCTTGATCCGTGAGGCGGTGCAGGGGGCCAAGGCGCGTGCGGTGGCCAGCGTACCGGTGAAGTGCCGCCTGGCGGGACTCGAGCCACTCAACATCGACGCGGAGTCGCTGTTCGTGAACGTCGGCGAGCGCACCAACGTGACCGGCTCCGCCAAGTTCCGCAAGCTGATCGAAGCTGGCGACTACGCCGCCGCTCTCGAGGTTGCGCGCCAGCAGGTCACCAGCGGTGCGCAGGTCATCGACATCAACATGGATGAGGGGATGCTCGACTCGGAGGCCGCGATGGTGCGGTTTCTGAACCTCATCGCCGCCGAGCCGGACATCGCGCGCGTGCCGGTGATGCTCGACTCATCGAAGTGGAGTGTGATCGAGGCTGGACTGAAGTGCGTGCAGGGCAAGGCGATCGTCAACTCGATCAGCCTGAAGGAAGGCGAGGCTGTCTTCATCGATCACGCGCGCAAGGTGCGCCTGTACGGCGCCGCGGTGGTGATCATGGCCTTCGATGAGCAGGGCCAGGCGGATTCGGTCGAGCGCCGCGTGGCGATCTGCGAGCGTGCCTATCGGATCCTGCTCGAGCAGGTCGGCTTTGCGCCCGAGGACATCATCTTCGATCCGAACATTTTTGCCATCGCCACGGGTATCGAGGAGCACAACGGTTATGGGCTGGCTTTCATCGAGGCGACGCGGCTGATCAAGGCCCGGATGCCGCAGGTCATGGTGAGCGGCGGGGTGAGCAACGTCTCGTTCTCCTTCCGCGGCAACGATCCGGTGCGCGAGGCGATGCATTCGGTATTTCTCTATCACGCCATCGCTGCGGGCATGGACATGGGCATCGTGAATGCCGGCCAGCTCGCCATCTACGAGGAGATCGCCCCCGAGCTGCGCGCCGTCGTGGAGGACGTCGTGTTGAATCGGCGTCCGGATGCGACCGAGCAGCTGCTGCAAATGGCCGCCCGGTTCAAGGGAGAGGGCTCCGGCGGCAAGCGCCAGGCAGAGCTCGAGTGGCGCTCGCTGCCGGTGGCGAAGCGACTCGAGCATGCACTGGTGAAGGGAATCGATGACTTCGTGATCGAGGACACGGAGGAAGCGCGCCGCACCTTCGAGCGTCCGCTGCAGGTCATCGAGGGTCCGCTGATGGACGGCATGAACGTCGTCGGCGATCTGTTCGGCTCGGGCAAAATGTTCCTGCCGCAGGTCGTGAAGAGCGCGCGCGTGATGAAGCGGGCGGTGGCCCATCTGATCCCGTTCATCGAACAGAGCAAGGACGGCGCCGCACGCACCAACGGACGAGTCGTGATCGCGACGGTGAAGGGCGATGTTCACGACATCGGCAAGAATATCGTCGGCGTCGTCCTGCAATGCAACAACTACGAGGTCATCGACCTGGGCGTGATGGTGCCGTGCGAGCAGATTCTCGAGACGGCACGGCGCGAGAAGGCCGACTTCATCGGCCTGTCCGGGCTGATCACCCCCTCGCTGGATGAGATGGTGCACGTAGCGAAGGAGATGCAACGGCAGAAGTTCACGGTACCGCTGTTGATCGGCGGTGCCACGACCTCGCCCGCACACACTTCCGTGAAGATTGCACCGCAGTATCAGCCTGGCGTCGTGTACGTCAAAGACGCTTCACGCTCAGTCGGTGTCTGTCAGTCGCTGTCGACGCCAGCTACGCGCACACCCTTCCTGGCGCAAGTCAGCGAGGACCACGCGCGCCGGCGCGAACAGCATGCGGGTAAGAAGCTGAAGCTGCCCGAGGTCAGCCTGCCGCAGGCGCGCGCCAATCGTCGCCGGATCGAGTGGTCGGCGTTCACACCGACGCCCCCGCGGGCCCCGGGTATCCATCGATTCGAGTCGTATCCGCTCGAGCAGCTGCTCGGGTACATCGACTGGATGCCGTTCTTCAATGCCTGGGAGTTCGCCGGCAAATTCCCCGACGTGCTGTCGGACCCCCTCGTGGGCGAAGCCGCCAGCAATCTCTACGCGGACGCTCGCCGCATGCTGAAGCAGGTGATCGCGGAGAAGTGGCTGGAAGCGCGCGCCGTGGTGGGCCTGTTTCCGGCGAATGCCGTCGGTGACGATGTGGAGGTCTATGCCGATGAGCAGCGTACCCGGGTGCTCACGACGCTGACCTTTCTGCGCCAGCAGAAGGGCAAGCCCGAAGGCCAGCCACACGAGTGCCTGGCGGACTACGTTGCGCCGCAGTCCAGCGGTGTCGCGGACTACATCGGCGCCTTCGCGGTGACCGCCGGAATCGGCATCGAGCAGCACCTGGCGCGCTTCGAGCGCGCGCATGATGACTACTCGAGCATCATGCTCAAGGCTCTGGCCGACCGGCTTGCGGAAGCGGCTGCCGAGCACTTCCATGAGCGGGTGCGGCGGGAGCTGTGGGGGTACTCGGCTCGGGAGGTGCTGACCAACGAGCAGCTCATCCACGAGGAGTATCGCGGCATCCGCCCGGCGCCCGGCTACCCCGCGTGCCCGGACCACACCGAGAAGGCGAAGCTGTGGCAACTGCTGGATGCCCAGAAGGCGGCCGGTATCCGCCTCACCGAATCGTACGCGATGCATCCGACCGCGGCGGTGAGCGGATGGTATTTCGCGCATCCCGACGCGCATTACTTTGCGGTCGGCAAGATTGCTCGCGACCAGGTGGAGGAATACGCGCAGCGCCAGGGCGTCAGTGTGGAGGTGATGGAGAAGTGGCTGTCGCCCAACCTCGGGTATGAGCCGGCGTAACTTTCCTCTCACGCTCAACGGCGCGCAGGTAGCTGTCACCTCCCAAGTCCTTCATTTGCTCCAGGATGCGATCACGCTGGGACAGCACGTACCGAGATGGCCGATCGACGCGCATCCGTATCGGGTTGGGCAGCACGGCAGCGAGCAAAGCGCCTTCGGATGAGCTGAGGCGCGCGGCGGGCTCGCCGAAATACCGCTGCGAGGCTGCCTCCACGCCATAGAGCCCTTTGCCCAGCTGAATGACGTTGAGATAGACCTCGAGGATGCGCTCCTTGGGCCACATCGCCTCGATCAGCACCGTGAACCACGCTTCGAGCCCCTTGCGAAAGAAGCTGTGACCGGACCATAGAAACAGATTCTTGGCGAGCTGCTGCGAGATGGTGCTGGCGCCCCGGAGCCGTTTGCCACGCTCGCTGGCGCGTACCGCCTCGCGAATCGAGTTCAGGTCGAAGCCGTTGTGAAAGGGGAAAAGCTGGTCTTCAGATGCGATGACGGCCAGCGCTACGTGCGGTGATATCCGCTCGAGACTGACCCATCGATAGTCGGTGTGATAGCTCGCATCGTGATGTGCCGCGGCCTGGACGCGCGCGCTCAGCATGAAAGCGCTGGTGGGTGGATTCAGCCAGCGCAGCAGGAGCACCGCGCTCGCGGTGACTCCCACCCACGCAATAATGGCGAAGGCGATCCACTTCAGGAGCCTGCCGATGACACTACCGCGTTGAGCGCGGCTGGGGTGCATTCTATGCGAGCGGGCTGATCACGCCTTTTCCGCCCTGCGCGCTGAAACGATCAGCACGTCCTCCAGGGGTGCGTCCTGATAGCCCTTGCGGCGCCCGGTGCTGACCTTGGCGATCTTGTCGATCGTGTCCATGCCCTCGGTCACTCGTCCGAACACGGCATAGCCGTAGTCGCGCGTGCCGTGGTCCAGGAACTCGTTGTCCGACAGATTGACGAAGAACTGCGAGGTCGCGCTGTTGACGTCGCTGGTGCGCGCCATCGACAGCCAGCCGCGCTTGTTCTTCAAGCCGTTCTTGGCTTCGTTCGTGATGGGCTCGCGCGTTTTCTTGTTCTGGAACTCCGCCGTGAGACCGCCTCCCTGGATCACGAACCCGGGCACGATACGGTGAAACAGCGTGCCGTCGAAGAACCCGTCATCGACGTAACGCAGGAAGTTCTCTACGCTGACGGGAGCCTCCTTCGGGAACAGCTCGATCGTGAAGGGGCCGTGAGTCGTTTCAAATCTGACCATGGGTGGGTTACCTGTTTACATCCGCTGAGCTTCAGTCACACGCTCGTGTCCGGCTAGATCGCGGTGCGAGCGTACAGAACGGAAGCCCCGCCCCACAAGCTCGCGAGCGACTCCAGAGGCCTGGTCGGCGCCATGTTCCAGCAGTAACCAGCCGTCCCGCTCGAGGTGTTCGGGGGCGCCACGGATGATTTCACGCAGGCACGAGAAAGGGTCCCTGCCGGGCGTGAGCGCAATTCGTGGCTCGTGACGGAGGGCCGGATCCTGCATTGCAGGGTCGCTCTCGGCCACATACGGCGGATTGCTCACGATGAGGTGGAATGACCGTCCCTGCAGGGGGGCGAACCAATGCCCCTGCAAGTACTCGATCCGACCAAGGTTGAGCGCGGCGGCGTTGGCCTTGGCCGTGGCCAGCGCATCGGCGGAGACGTCCGTCGCGATGACCTGCCAGTGCGGTCTCTCGAGGGCCAGGGCGAGCGCAATGGCGCCGGACCCGGTGCCGAGGTCCGCGACCCGGCCTGCCGACTCGGCACGTAGCGCAAGCGCCCTTTCCACGAGCAGCTCGGTCTCCGGGCGCGGCACCAGCACTTCCGGACCGACCTTGAGCGACAGGGACCAGAACTCCTTGATTCCCAGGATGTAGGCCAGGGGCTCACCGGCTGCGCGTCGCTCGATGAAACCGGCGTAGCGCTGCGCCTCGGTGGTGTCCGGGACCCGCTCCAGATGGGTCATTGCGCGTGTGCGGGTCACTCCCAGTGCGTGCGCAAGGAGCAATTGGGCGTCGAGCGTGGCACCCGCTGTTGTGCCGGGCCTCGCACCGGTGGTTGCGGCGGCGGAGCTCCGGAGCGCCTGCGCGAGGCGACGGGTTGCTTGCGCCAGGAGCGCCCCGGCCGTGAGTTGGGCAGTCATACCTGTAATATTCGCGGATGCCGTCCGTTTTGTATCCACCCCCGCGTCCGCAGGCGATCGGCGAAGTGCTCGATTCCGCCTTCGCCATCTTCAAGGTCACCCTCCTCAAGTGCTTGCCCTTCGGCCTGCTGGCCATGGTGACGAGCCAGCTGAAAAGCATCTACGACCTGGCCACGGGCAGGGCGCTGGGTGCGCGGGACTTCGGCTCGTGGTTGTTCTTCGGTCTGGGAGTGCTGGCCAGTATCGTTCTGTGGAGTGCCGTCATCCTGCGCCAGAAAGGGGTGCTCGAGCTGCGCGAGACCTCCGCTGCCGCAGAGCTCGCCAAGGCCGCACGCGCCTTACCTTCGATGGCGATCGCGCTCGTGCTCGGCTTGCTGGGGTGCGCCGTCGGGCTGGTTCTGCTGGTGCTTCCGGGGCTTTATCTGCTGCTCGCGTTTCCGTTCGTGTGGCAGGTCATCCTGTTCGAGCACCGCAGTCCGGTGGAGGCGTTCGGGGCGAGCCGGCGCCTGATGTACGGCAATGCGTGGCGCGTGCTTACGATTTTCTGCGTCGGTCTGTCGATGCTGCTGGTATTCGACATCATCGTCTACATGCTGGTCGCCGTTCTTCTGCAGTTCGCCGGCGCCGGGGACGTGACGCTGGTCACTTCCGCCGCACCGGTGGTGGTCATTGCGCTCGGTGCCATCACGTCGCCCTTCCTGTGCGCGTTGGGGTTGGCCGCCTACGGCGATCTGCAAGTTCGCTACACGCTGCGGACGGCCGCGGCTCGCGGCAGCGCTGCGGAGACCGGCGCAAACGTTGCACAAGCCACCGCGTCCACCGGGCCGACGGCCGACCGATCTGGGCCTGGCGAGCGGGTAGGCTGACCCATGCGCATCCGTGACGTCTGCGTGTCGATGCTGATCGCCGCAGTCGTCGCGCCGGGTGCCTTCGGGCAGGCTGGGCGAGTGCGACAACCCGAGCACGCCGGGCAGGCTGGGCGCGAGCACGCCGGGCAGGGCGGGCAACTCGCGTTGGAGGCCATCGAGGGTTGCCTCAAGCATCTGGATCCGCAAAGCGGCTCCGAGGAGATCGCCGTGCGTTGCCCGGATTTGATCCGGCGGCTGGAGGCAAGCGATCTGGCGGGATGGCTGCCCGCTGGCTGGGCCGCGCCGAGCAACGATCTGTCGGCGGCCGGGCTCATCGACCTTCGTCACTTGATTGCGCATCAGCTCTCGCTACGCGCGACCTCACGTCCTGCGGACCTCGCAGCGTTGAGATCGATTCTCGCCGAGCTGGGGCCAGCGGCGCCGCAGACTCCGGGCGCATGGGCTCGATTCACGAGATGGCTACGCGAGGCGTTCGAGCGTGGCGAGGCTGTTCCCACCCGTAGCTGGTGGGATACCGCGCGTGCAGGTCCTTCGCAGGCCGTTATCGATCTCGTCTGTTATGCCTGCCTGGGCGCGGTCGTCATCATGGCTCTCGCGTTGATCGTGAACGAGCTGCGCGTCGCCGGAGCGTTCGTTCGACGTCCTGGTCGCATTGCGGGTGACGCGCAGCGTACGCCGGCGGCAGAGGCTTCCGACTGGAGCGCAATTCAAAAGGCGCCGGCGCGCGATCGTCCACGGCTGCTCCTGGAGCTGATCGCCGCTCGACTGATGGAGCTGGAGCGTCTGCCGCCGGCAGGCGGCTTTACGGTCCGGGAGCTGATGCAACAGGCGCGCTTGAGCCAGGGAGAGGACCGCTCTCTCCTGGCCGATGTGGCTCTTGCCGCGGAGAGAGTGCGCTTCTCAGCGGAACAGATGTCAGCTGCGGGTCTGGAGATCGCCGTCGAGCGCGGACGCCGGCTTCTGGAGCATCTCTCCTCATGAAGGAGAGACTCGTCATGCTCGCGGCCGCGAGCGCTGCCCTCGTCCTGTTCCTGACGATGTTCATGAGCAGTGAGCGCGGCTTCGGGATCGGTCGTGACGTGCCACGGCCAACCTCCGAAGAGCGCGGCGGGAATGGATACCTCGCTGCGGTGCGGTGGTTGGCGAACGACAAAGTTCGGGTGGTGTCGCTGCAGGAGAGTCTCGCAAGGCTCTCTGACCGGGCCGATCTGGTGCCCACCGGCAACGTCATGCTGGTAACCCTGCCTGGTACGACGGCTTTCGGATCCGATGAGTATCGAACCCTGGATCGGTGGGTGCGGGCCGGAAACACGCTGCTGATATTGGCGGCGTTGTCGGATCAGCCTGACTGGGCGCACGGTTTCGGGGAGCAGGTCGCGAACGATCTGAATCTCCTCGCCGGCTTGCAGTTCCACGCGTTGCGCCGACCAGCGCGGCAGGCCACGGCAACTTCCGCGGACAGGGCATTCATTGAGCCGCAGCGCGACCAGTTGGTGCCCAACCGGCCACACGCCTATTTTTCGGGAGTGCGCGAGGTAGTTGCCCTGTCGGACTTTCCACGTGAAGACTGGAGAGTGGGCATTCCGAACGACGGATTCGTGCTCACCCTTGCGCACGAGCGCAAGAGCGGAGCGGGTGTGTTGTGGACCCGATCGATCGGGGACGGGTACGTCGTGGTGAGCGGATGCGGGTCGATTTTCACCAATCGTGCGCTCGGGCTCGCCGACAACGCTCGCCTGCTGGCCAACCTGATCGAGGCGAATCTTGCACCTCGGGGCGCAGTGATATTCGATGACCTGCATCAGGGCCTGAGCGCCACCTACGATCCCGCCCGGTTCTACAGGGATGGTCGCCTGTATGCCACGCTCGGAATTCTCATTGCAGTCTGGCTGTCGTGGGTGCTCGGCTCAACCCGGCTGCACGGGTTGGGTGCGCCGGCAACGGGTGCCCTGCCTGCGCTGCCGCGGGAGGCGGAGCTCGTTCGTGCCACAGGCGGCTTCTTCGCTCGCGTCGTGCGGCCTGACGCTGCGGCGAGGCGTATCTTCGAGCTCTTCTGCGAGCGGCTGTATAGTCAGGTGCCGCGTGCGCGGGGGACCGACGGAACGCCCTGGAGCTATCTCGGGCGCCATTCGCAGCTCGCCCCAGCGGAAGTGAGGCAGCTGCGCTCATGGTATGACGACGCACGCGCCTCGCGGCGCGTGCCGCTGTTGGCATTGCATAATCTCATCGTTCATATCGAACAACGGCTGGCTTCATGAGCATCCAAAAGCTGGAGGGTCTGCTTGCGAACGAGCTCGGCCGCGTCGTCGTCGGGGCGGACTCCTCGATTCGCGCACTCGTCGTGGCGCTCGTTGCGCGCGGTCACTTGCTCGTGCAGGGAGTTCCGGGTCTCGGCAAGACGCTGCTGGCGAAGACACTCGCCCGCGCGCTGGGAGGAGACTTCAAGCGGATCCAGGGCACACCGGATCTGATGCCGAGCGACATCATCGGTGTGCATGTCTTCGACGAGACCGATCGCGCGTTCGTCTTTCGTCCCGGTCCGCTGTTCGCGGACGTAGTGCTCGTGGATGAGATCAACCGCGCGGGCCCGAAGACGCAATCGGCATTGCTGGAGGCGATGGAGGAGCGTCAGGTCAGTGTCGATCGGCAGGTGTTCGCGCTGCCGGCGGACTTTCTGGTGCTGGCTACGCAGAATCCGCGGGAATTCGAGGGCACGTATCCTTTGCCGGAGTCGCAGCTCGATCGCTTCATGCTCCGTATCGACATCGATTATCCGCAGCGCGCTGCGGAGGCCGCCATTCTTGCGCGTTATGGCGGGATGCTGACGGCGGTCCAGACTACGATGGAGGAAGTCAGCGCTCTGGAGCGCTCGCTGCTGGCCGAAGCCCGCGCCGAGGCGGAGCGTATTCATGTCTCGGAGGCGCTCACCGCTTATGTTCTCGACCTGGCGAGCGCATCGCGTGAGCACACTCATCTGTCTCTGGGACTCTCCACGCGCGGTGCGCTGGCGCTGGTGAAGTCGGCGCGCATCGTCGCTGGGCTGCGTGGGGCCGAGTTCGCAACGCCCGACGATGTCAAAGAGGCGGCACTCTGGGTGATGGCGCACCGTCTCGTGCTGACGCCGGAGGCTTCTCTGGAGGGCATCAGCGATTCGGACGTCGTTCGTAGCCTGCTCGCGGCTACTCCCGTGCCGCGCTGACTCGCATGCACCTGGCGCAGCGTGCCTATGTTCTGATCGTGCTGACTGCCGCAGTGGCGATTGCCGGCATCTGGTCGCACGATCCTGCGCTGTCGCGATGGTGGCACCTGCCGGCGGCCCTGGTGTTGATCGGGGTTGCATTTGAGGCCTTCCGCGTCCGCAGGTCCGCCATCGGCTTCGACGTCGAGAGCCCCTCGCGAGGCTATTTGGGGCGCCCACTCCCGGTGACTTTTAGAGTGCACACCGACATGCCGCGCCCGGCTGTCATCGAGTTTGCTCCTGCGTTGCCGGCGGGATTCAGCCCACTGGAGCAGACTCGCCAGATCGTCGCCCCACCGCAGACGGACGGATGCGACGAGGTCACGTTGCTGCCGGTGAAGCTGGGGCGGCAGTCGTGGCCGGTGATGCGGGCACGCCTTCTGGGCCCGCTGGGGATCGCGTGGTGGCCTTTGGATCTGCATCCCCCTGGGAACGTCACGATCACCCCCGACACGCTGCGAATCGTGCGCGTGAGTCCACGTGGCAATCCGGCTGGTACCCGGCCGCGCCGCACCGTTGGTGCAGGATCCGAGCTGCATCAGTTGCGCGATTACGTGCACGGGGATCCACTTGCGCGCATCGACTGGAAGGCGACTGCGCGCACCCGAAACCTCGTCTCGCGAGAATTCAGCGAGGATCAGCATCTCGACGTTCTGGTGATGGTGGACGCAGGCAGATTCAGCCGCGTGCGCGCGGGTTCTCTGGACCGATTCGGGCTCTATGCAAACATCGCCGCACGCTTCGCGGAGGTCGTGACCCCGAATGACGATCGCATCGGGCTTCTGGTGTTTTCCGATCGGCCGCTGGCTGTCTGCATGCCCGATCGAGGCCTGCCGGCGGTCGTGCGACTGCGTCGCGCCCTCGAAAAGGCCTCGGTGAGCTCTTCGGAATCTGACGTGACTGCTGCGGCAGTTCGAGCGCGTCGGATGTTGAAGCATCGAGGCCTCATCGTGTTGCTCACAGGGTTCGATGACCCGACGCAGGCTGATCAGCTCACACGTGCGGTGCGGCTGCTCTCACCGCCTCACGTGGTGGTCGTCGCCGGTGTCCAGAACACCGAAGTCAGGGCACTGTCGAAGCAGGTGGCCCGTGATTGGCTGGATCCCTGGGTCTCGCTTGCGGCTCAGGAGCAGGAAGCTCGCGCTGAATCCCATAGAGTGCTGCTGCGACGCCTGGGAGCCCCGGTGGTCTGCGCGCGTGAGGAGCTGCTCGAGCACGCCGTCATTGCGCAGTACGACGCGCTGCGGCGGACGCGAAGGATTTGAATTGCGGAGCAATCGGCGGAACGCGAAGCGGCGCCAACAGCCACCCGCGCAGCAGCGCGATCATGAGCAGCCAATAGGCGACTCCGATCGCGACCCGCGCCCACAGAGGTACATCGGGGTCGGGAGACACGTAGCCCTCGATGAAGCCGGATCCGACCAGCAGCAGCAGGCAGGCGCTCAACAGCTTGCCGGACTCGGCCGCGGCGGCGCGAAACGATTCCGCGCGGGTGGTGCCGCGCGTCGGCCTGATCAACGCCTCGCCGACGGCGGCACCGGCAGCCCCTGACAGACACATCACCGAAATTTCCACCGGGCCGTGCGGCACGATGAATCGAAACAGGCTGCCGCCCAGGCCGTGCAGTCCCGAGAAAGCGAACACCGCGCCCAGCATCATGCCGTTCAGGCCGAGAATGTAGAACGTGCCCAGACCGAACAGAAAGCCTGCGCACCAGGCGACCAGGCTGACGACCACGTTGTTGGCGAGTATCTGCAGGGAGAGTACGGAGGAGGGCACGACGTTGAGGAGGCCCTCGGTCCACAGTCGACCCTTGCTGACGGAGGCGATCAGCTCAGGTGATGCAAACAGGGCGATCAGTCCCGGATACGCGCGCACCAACAGGTAGCCCGCAGCAATCGTCAGCAGAAAGAGGACACTCGACCAGAGAATGTACGGCCTGAGGCGGCGAACGATTTCCGGGATTTCGGTGCTGAACAGAGTGAGCAGGTCGTGGCCCAGGTTCCATCCCGGCTTGTGGAGCGTGGCGTGTGTCTGGGCGTATGCAAGCTCGAGGTATTCATGTGGTGCCGTACCCGGCATCACCCGCCTGGCTTCGGCAAGGTCGTGAGCCAACAGCCGGTAATCGTCGGCGAGTTGGGCCGCCGCACCGATGTCCTCGGCGCGGCTCTCTGCCAGGCGCCGAGCCCTTGCAGTCGCCGCGGTCCATTGCGCGCTGCGCGATGCCCACTGAGGCGTTCTGGCAAGGGACGTCGGAGCAACACGCGAATCAGGGAGAGACACCATCTGCCTCTGGTAAACCAGCACCGTGCCCGCCGCGAAGTCCCCGACGCGTATGTGCTCGCGCGACATCATCGTGACGAGAAGTCCCACTCCGTACACGAGGGGAAAGCTGTCAATGATTCGAAACGCATTGCGGGTAAGAAGGGCTGCGACGCCGGGCGACCAACCGGTCCGCGTCACGATGCGCACGCCTGCGAACCGCTTGCCCGGTGTTCGCCCGCGCATCGAGATCTCGAGGACGGGGTGATAGAGGAGGAAGATCGCGGCCGTCGGCGTGAGCACGAATATGAACCAGGCTGCGTCCGGAATGAGCGGTTGCGCGAGACTCCAGCGTGCGTTGTGCACGAGGGCGCTCACTACGAACCATGCCACCGAGAGTATCGAGCGGATGCACCAATCGATGAGAAACGCGAACGAACGCGCGCCCGGTCCGGCGATCGGCAATACAACTTCCACGCCGGTAACACTGTCTGCGACGAGGTCCGGTGTGCTGTACATCATTCCTCGGCGGCGAGCAGCTCTGCCTGGTGTTCCTGCTGCAAGGCGTCCAGCAACTCATCGAGCGCTCCGTCCATGATCTGCTGGAGCTTGTACAGCGTGAGATTGATACGGTGGTCGGTCACCCGGCCCTGGGGGAAGTTGTAGGTCCGGATCCGCTCGGACCGGTCGCCGCTGCCCACCTGCAGGCGGCGGGACTGGGCTTGGGCGCTCTGCTGTTTCTGCTGCTCGGCGGCGAGCAGTCGCGCCTTCAGTAAGGCCATCGCGCGCGAGCGGTTCTTATGCTGTGAGCGCTCGTCCTGGCACTCCACGACGATCCCGGTCGGCAGGTGCGTGATGCGGATGGCGGAGTCGGTCTTGTTGACGTGCTGGCCGCCCGCTCCGGAGGAGCGGAAGGTGTCGATGCGCAGCTCCGCCGGGTTCAGCTCGATCTCCGCGACCTCATCCTCCTCCGGCAGGATGGCGACGGTGACCGCGGAGGTATGAATGCGCCCCTGCGCCTCGGTGGCCGGCACGCGCTGCACGCGATGGGTGCCCGATTCGAATTTCAGTCTCGAGAAAGCTCCTCGGCCGGCGATGCGTGTGATGACCTCTTTATAGCCTCCGTGCTCCCCAGGGCTCTCGTTGAGGATTTCTACGGTGAACCCCTTGGACTCCGCATAGCGGCCGTACATCCGTAACAGGTCGCCCGCGAAAATGGCGGCCTCATCGCCACCGGTCCCCGCGCGGATCTCCAGAAACAGGTTCTTCTCATCGCGCGGGTCCTTCGGGATGAGCAGCTTGCGCAGCTCCCCTTCCTCGGCGGACAGGGCACCCTCGACCCTGGCGAGCTCCTCGGCGCCCAGGCTCCGCATGCTTGCGTCCGGGTCCGCCAGCATCTCGCGCGCCGCGGCCAGATCCCGCTCCAGATGATGGTAGCCCCGAAAACGCTCCGCGAGCGGCTGCAGACGGGCGTACTCTACGGACAGGTCCCGAAATTGCTGTGAGCTTCCGGAGACCTCGGTAGTCGCAAGCAGCCGGCCGACCTCCTCGAAGCGGTCGGACATCTTCTCCAGGCGCTGGCGTATGGATTCCTTCATGATGGGGGCGCGGATTCTCCGGGATCGCCTCGGCTGGTGACAAGGCACGAAATGCGCGGATGCGGCAGGAGCCGTACCATACCTCACGTGAGCCTCAACAAAAGTACCCTTCCCGGGATCGTTCTCGGCCTGGCCGTCCTGCTGTCAGGGTGTTCCTCGACACCTGCGCCGAAGGCCGCTCCCCAGCCCCAGGCCTCGGCGGCCTCCACCGTCCTGGCCGAAATCGCCCTCAAACGAGGCGACTGCAAGGGCGCTTCGGAGAGCTACGCCAAGGCAGCCTCGGCCTCGACGGATCCGTCCCTGGCCCGGCGGGCGAGCGAGGTGTCCTTGAGCTGCGAGCATTTGCCGGCGGCCTGGCAGTCGGTCAATCGCTGGCGCACCGTGGCTCCGGGCGATCGCGAAGCGACTGCGTTGTACGCGGCAGTGGCGCTCAAGCTCTATAAAGTGCCGGAGGCACGCGCAGCTGTAGTGGAATTCGCCCGCGAGAAGCCCACGGCCGGCAGTACGCAGGAGGCCGGATTCGCCGCCCTGGCAGCTTTGCTGCTCCAGCATGCGGACGCTTCTGCGGTGCTGGCTGCGATGAGCGCTCTGGAGTCCGAGAACCCTTCCCCCGTGACACTCGCGCTGCTGGGTGAGCTGGCGCTGGACTCGTTCGATTCGAAGCGGGCCGAGCACTTCGCCGACGAGGCGCTGCAGCAGGATGCGAAGAGCTTCGAGGCGAAGCGCGTCCTCGCTCGTGCATATGTCCTGCGAGGCGATGCCCCCAAGGCCATTGCCACTGCGCGTGAGGCGAGGAGTCTCAATCCGACGCTCGGGGTGTTCGAGCTGGCGCAGATCCTGAGCGATCTGGATCGCGTGGAGGAGGCGCATCAGGAGCTGGAGAGCCTGCGCAACACGAGCGCGCCCAAGGCGGAGATCGATCGCCGCCTGGCGCTGCTCGCGTTCGACTCCGGCGATCTGACGGAAGCCGGGCAACGTTTCTCGGACCTGGCCTCGGATGACGGTGAAGCGGGCGATTCGTCGCTTCTGTATCTCGCCGACATCGCAGCTCGAGACGGCGAGTCCGATGTGGCGCTCGCGGGCTACCGCAAGCTGGCGGACTCCTCCGTGGCGCTGCAAGCCCGCTCGCGGGCAGCCGCGCTGCTGATGGCGCGCAATGATCGCGCCGGTGCCCTGGCGATACTCGATGACTACGCGGCCGCTCATCCGAGCAGCGAGTTCGACCTGACGCTCACCAAAGCGCGCTTGCTTGCCGATCACGGGGAAGCGGACACGGGGCTGAGCCTGCTGAGCGCGGCGTTGGATCGCCACCCGAACCATCCTTCCATCGAATATGACAAAGCGGTGATCCTCGAGCACGCCGGTCGCGTGCACGAATCTGTCGAGGTGCTGGAGAAGCTGTTGACGAAGCGACCGGACGACCCCGTTCTGACCAATGCGCTCGGCTACACCCTCGCGGATCACAACCTCGAGCTGCCGCGAGCGGAGCAGCTCATCCAGCGTGCGTTGGCGGTCTCGCCGGACAGCCCGGCCATTCTGGACAGCCTCGGTTGGGTGAAGTATCGCGAAGGAGATGCCAGGGGCGCCGTGCCGATGCTGGCGCGAGCCTACTCGATCCAACACGATTCGGAGATCGGGGCGCACTGGGGTGAAGCGGTGTGGATGAGCGGTGCACACCAGGAAGCGCGACGAATCTGGTCCGCGGCCCTGGCGCGTGATCCATCCTCGCAGCCGCTGCGGGCGACGCTGACACGCTTCATCCCTGAGACCAACGACTCGCATTCGACACCACCCACCACCCAACACCAGCCGGGAGCGTCACGGGGCCGACGGGAGACCCAGTGAGGGGAATCCTCCGGCTCGCCTCTGTCCTGATGGTCGGGACGCTGTGTGCATGCGCTACGGTTCGTGCACCACCTCCCGCTGCTGGGCAAGCGTGGGATGTGCGACGGCCGCAACTTCAGGCGCGCGAGCACTTCGATCTGAAGGGCAGGGTGGCTGTCGCTGCGGGTAACGAAGGCTTCAACGCACGACTGCTGTGGAGGCAGACCGGCACACGCTCCAACGTGGCGCTCGACAGTCCGCTGGGTGCGGGCGGGGTTCAGATTACCGCCGACGGTACGTCACTCTCGGTCGTCACCTCCAAGGGGGATCATCTGGACAACGAGGCGGCGCGCTCGGAGCTGGCAACGCGGTTGGGATTCGATCCGCCGATCGGCAGCCTGCGGTTCTGGGTCCTGGGCGTGCCCGACCCTGCGACACCGGCGCAGCAGACACTGGACAATCAGCAGCGGCTGGCAAGTCTGCAGCAGGATGGGTGGCAGGTGGTGTACGACGGATATATGTCCGTCAACGGCGAGTGGCTGCCGTCGCGAGTGACGCTGCAGCGCGCAGGAGTCCGTGTCCGGCTCGTCGTGGACGGCTGGACCTCGTGAGTCCCGAGATCCCCGCCACCGAGACCGGCGGCGGCGCACAGGAGACGCGCTGGCCCGCACCCGCCAAGCTCAATCTCTTTCTGCACGTCGTCGGCCGCAGACCCAATGGCTATCACGAGCTGCAGACCGTCTTTCAGCTCATCGACCTGTGCGACAGTCTCTCCGTACGCGTGCGGGAGGATGGGCTGATCGAGCGGCCCGTCGGACCCGCCGGCGTGGCGCCGGAAGATGACCTCGTCGTTCGGGCAGCGCGCGCGCTGCAGGCGCGGACCGCAGTCCGCCTGGGGGCCACGCTGCGGGTATTCAAGAAGATTCCGCAGGGCGGCGGCCTGGGTGGGGGGAGCTCCGATGCCGCGACCACGCTGTTGGCTCTCAACCGGCTGTGGGGCTGCGGACTGAGCCTCGATGAGCTGGCCGGAATCGGCCTGCCGCTGGGGGCCGATGTGCCGGTTTTCGTCCGCGGATCATCAGCTTGGGCGGAAGGGGTCGGGGACCGGCTCACCCCGCTGGAGTTGCCCGAGAGGTGGTTCGTGGTGGTGCACCCGGGGGTTGGAGTCGCCACCCGTGACGTGTTCCAGGCCCCTGAATTGACACGAAATTCCCCCGTCATCACAATACGCGCCTTTTTTGAGTCGGGCGGGCCCATCGGGGGCGGGCGGAACGATTGCGAGCCAGTGGTACGTGCGCGCTACGGTGAGGTGGCCGATGCGCTCGACTGGCTGTCGCGGTATGCCCCCGCGCGGCTCACCGGAACGGGTTCCTGCATTTTTGCGGCGTGCGCGAGCGCGATCGATGCCGAGCGTATTGCGGCGCGCGTCCCCGATCGTTGGAAGAGCTATGTTGCCCGAGGGCTCAATGTGTCGCCGGTGCACGAGCGGCTGTAGATTGGGCTGGGGCGCGCAGCCAGGGGCGCCTGGCCCGGGGCGCGCGGTCACGCGGTGTTGAGCCCGGGGTACGCGATGCGGAGCGCTTGCATATGTTGGGGTGTCGCCAAGTGGTAAGGCAGCGGGTTTTGATCCCGCCATACGGAGGTTCGAATCCTTCCACCCCAGCCACACAACGCGCAAAAACCCGCCGGCCAGGCGGGCTTTTGGCGTTGTGTGGCAAGGTGGAAGGACAACGCCCGGGGGGCGGCCCCGAGCCACATCACTTTCAGCGGTGATATCCCATTACATACTCCTGCTCAAGCTCGAGAATGGGGGCGAGATATCGGGGGACCGCTTTTGCGCTCGCCTCTGGCCCCCATGGACTCGATCCTGCGGCGCAGCGATGGACAAGTTCGACCGGATTTACCAGCTTCACAGCCTCCTGGATGGCCGCAAGACGCCCGTGCCGATCGAGGATCTCATGCTCCGTCTGGAGTGCTCCGAGGCCACTGTTTTTCCGCATCATCAAGGCGATGAAGGACTATCTCGGCGCGCCGATAGAGCACCTCGATAACCCCCCGGCTACCGCTACCAGATGTCATCCGAGGGGCGGCGGCGTGACGCCGCGGCCTCATTGAAGCTGGGACGAAAAAGCCGGGCTCTCTCGGCTCTGTCCGGTGATCCGCGGCGTGACGCCGCGGCCTCATTTTAGGATTGATTGACCGACCGAAGCCCCTCATCGCAATGAGTAGGAGAGACGTATGGCGATTCGTTGTAGCACTTCCAAGAGCAGGTCGTCATTGAGCGCACGGTGAAACTGAGGCCGATCAGGCATTACGTGCGACGCGCGTTCGTTCAAGACTAATGAGGGTGCGTGTCCGTTCATCGACGAGCCGTAGTGGATGCCTTGGATGTCAGGATAAGCCTCGTATAGCTCGCGTGCCCACGTGCGCGCGCGTGAGCGCGGACCGGAATGGATAGCAGTGGAGGCGTCGACGGCGGTAGCGAATGCGCCTCGGAGGTCGAGCAAGGTCAATCGTGCATCCAAGGCGAAGATAGCAAGCGCCGGTGTGTCACGTATCCGATCAATGCGGCGAGTAGCCTGGAATACCTCTGCCGCACAGGTGTCCACGTCTGGCGCGCAGTAGAGGACGGCGCGTTCTTGTTCTGATGGTCGGCCATCAGCGTCGGGCAGATGGTGGTCCCAACGTGCCGCCGTCGGTCCGAAACGACGAAACTGGTTCCAGCGTGACGGATGGGGCCCTGCGGCAAAGTAGATTCGCGCTAGAAGCGTTCCGGTCGGTAGCTCCACGGTCTCCGCTGTGATTCGGCGTAGCGCGTCGACGCCGGGGGGCTTCGGGAACTTACTCACCCGAGTCAGGTGCGCGTCAGGTCACTCGCCAGCTTCACGACGGCGTCGATGGGGCGACCCGATAGCAGCCACGTGCGGGGGCTCAAGGGAGCCGCGTCACTCTCGTGTTGCAGGTCCGGCTCCGGTTGCAGGAACCAATCGATCACATCCAGGGGGAATAGGTCAGGCGGAAGGGCCTTCAGAACCTGGGCGAGGCCAGGAATAACCAGGCGACGCTCAAACTGGAAGCGCGGCAGGCGCCAGGTCCCTTCGTACTCGAGCCCATACAAGGACCGCTCGCGCAGCCGTTGCCGAACTCGAGTTACGTCCACCCGAAGGAGCTTGGCGGCTTCTGCAGCCGATAAGCTCTCCTCGAGCAATGCCATGTACTGCGCCTGGCTGTGCAGGAGAGGGTCGCTGTCGGCACCGATTGGCAGATCGTCCTTAAAGGCGCCCACGCCCTGCAAAGCGGTCAGCTCGGCCGTCGAGAGTTCTGCGGCGCCGCGCCGGCTACCGTGTGGGCTAGTGGCGGTAGTCAGCGGCCGATTGTGCGCCAGCGCTGCTCGTGCGGCGGCGTACCAGCGAACCAGCGATCGCCTCTCAGCAGTGCTCGCGCCGGGGAGGTAGTCCCACCCCTCCGAAGAGGAAGACGCGGCATGATCGATCATCCTGATTCCTTCCGATATCGCCAAAGGAATTCTCGTGAGTATAATAGCAGGAGAAACCAGAAAAATCGACGACCTTCCTGTCTTGAACGTGAACTGGTGCGGCGGGGGGCCTGACGCCAATCTGGAGTGCTGGCTCAAGTGAACTCTGTTAAGCCCGCTCAACGGAGGAAACTGAGGAGCGGCAGAGGCTTGAAATCGAGCCTGCGGGAAGACCATCGTGTATTATCCGCGCCCCGCAGGGGCGCCCAAGGCCTCTGCGGAGTCCGAGGCCTCTGCTGAGCCTGTAGACAGCTTTGTAGACGCCTCTGGGGAATGAGCGGGATTCGGGAGGATGCTCAACTCCGGAAAATCAGTAAGTTTCTGTTTATTTAGGAGTTCCTTCCGGGTTTTGATCCCGCCATACGGAGGTTCGAATCCTTCCACCCCAGCCATCGAGTTTATGAGAGAGCCTCATGCCTAGCGGTGACAGATCGACGACTTCCATCGAGACGATGGCGCTGTTTGCGGGAAACGCCAATCCCGCTCTGGCGTCGGACATCGCGCGGCATCTGCAGATGCCGCTGGGACGGGCGAATGTCGACCGCTTCAGCGACGGAGAAGTGAACGTCGAGATCAATGAGAACGTCCGCGGGCGCGACGTCTTCATCGTGCAGCCGACTTGTCCGCCGTCGAACGACACTCTCATGGAGCTGCTCGTGATGGTAGATGCCTGCAGGCGCGCCTCGGCTACACGCATCACCGCGGTCGTCCCATACATGGGCTACTCGCGGCAGGATCGGCGGCCGCGTGCCACCCGGTCGGCGATCACGGCCAAGCTCGTCGCGAACATGCTTTCGAGCGCCGGCGTGAACCGGCTGCTGACCATCGATCTGCACGCCGATCAGATCCAGGGTTTCTTCGACATCCCGGTGGACAACGTCTACGCCTCCCCGGTGTTGCTCGGCGACGCATGGAAGCAGTCGTATCGCAATATCGTCATCGTCTCGCCCGACGTCGGCGGTGTGGTGCGAGCCCGGGCCATTGCGAAGCGCCTGGACGATGCGGACCTGGCGATCATCGACAAGCGGCGCCCGCGGCCGAACGAGTCGAAGGTGATGAACATCATCGGCGAGGTCGAGGGCAAGACCTGCGTGCTGGTCGATGACATGGTGGATACGGCCGGGACGTTGTGTCAGGCCGCTCAGGCGTTGAAGGACGAGGGTGCGATAAAGGTCGTGGCCTATATCACGCACGCCGTGCTTTCCGGCAACGCCGTCGAGAAGATCAGCAATTCGGCGCTCGACGAGCTGGTGGTGACGGACACCATACCGCTGAGCAAGGCGGCGCGCGCCTGCGGGCGCATCCGCCAATTGTCGGTGGCCGCGCTGCTCGCCGAGACGATTCGCCGCATCCGCGACGAGGAGTCGGTGAGCTCGCTGTACGTGGATTGATGGGGTATTTTGGTAAGCCGGCCGGGTCGATCTGCAGCACACGATGTGATGCACCGCCCCGAGCGGCCTTTTTTGAGGTAAGCCGGCTGGTCGCGGCCGGCTTCGTGTAGGTACTAACCGGAGATCGTAATGCGTATTTCATTCACCTTCGGCGCGGATGTCCGCGAGATGCAAGGCAAAGGTGCGAGCCGCCGCCTGCGTCACGCGGGCAAAGTCCCCGCCGTGCTCTATGGCGGCCAGCAGGCCGCTCAGGCGCTGATCCTCGATCAGCAGAATCTGCTCACGATGATCGACAACGAGCGGTTCTTTTCCTCGATCGTGCAGCTGAAGATCGGCGAGAAGACCCAGGAAGCGATCGTCAAGGACATCCAGATGCACCCGGCGCGCAATGTCGTGGTACACGTGGACCTGCAGCGGGTCAGCGAGAACGAGAAGATCCGCATTCACCTGCCGATTCACTTCAAGGGGGAGACCATCGCCCCGGGCGTGAAGACGCAGGGTGGCGTCGTATCGCACATGCGCGCTGACGTCGAAGTGAGCTGCCTGCCGAAGGACCTGCCCGAGTTCCTCGAGCTGGACCTCTCCGGCATGAACCTCAACGACACCAAGTTCCTGGCCGACATCCCGCTGCCTGCGGGCGTGGTGATTCCTGAGCTGACTCGTAAGAACGCTCCTGTGGTCTCGATCCACAGCCCGCGTGCCGAGGAGCCGGAGCCGACCGCGGAAGCCGCCGCTGCGACGCCCGCCGAGGGCGTGGCCGCAGCAGCCGGTGCGCCGGCCACTGCCGGTGCAGCACCTGCGGCTGGCGCCGCGGGCGATGCGAAGAAGGGCGAGGACAAGAAGGAAGCGGCTGCCCCTGCGAAGAAAGAGGGCGGCAAGAAGTAGCTCTTGCAGCGCATGGATGGAACGCCCGCACGGGATCGCTGATCCCGTGCGGGCCTGGTCGGTCATCTCACTATGTCAGCCCCGCCTTTGAAGCTGATCGTCGGGCTGGGCAATCCCGGGCCCGAGTACGCACAGACGCGCCACAACGCGGGCTTCGTATTCGTGGACGAGCTCGCCGCGCGCCACGGCGGAAAATTTCGCAACGAGTTGCGCCACAAGGGCGAGCTGGCGCGGATCCGCATCGGCGCGCAGGAGCTGTGGCTGCTGAAGCCGATGAGCTTCATGAACAACAGTGGCGGACCGGTGCGCAGCGTCGCCACGTTCTACAAGGTGCCGCCGGAGTCCATCCTCGTCGCGTACGATGAGCTGGATTTTCCGGCCGGTACGGTCAAGCTGCGCGAGGGCGGCGGGGCCGGCGGGCACAATGGCATGCGCGATGTGATCGCGCAGCTCGGAGATGCTTTCTGGCGGTTGCGTATCGGGATCGGCCACCCCGGGGATCGCGACGCCGTGTTGAGCTACGTGCTCGGGCGTCCGCGACCCGAGGATGCACGGCTGATCAACGAATCCATTGCGGCCGCGGCCGACGTGGTGCCCACGATCCTCGCCGAGGGGCCGCAGAAGGCCATGAATCGTCTACATACGCGCAACGGTGCGCCGGCTTAGCCAGTCGGCCGCGGCGCGACAAGTTTTCGGAGTCGTTACCATCCATGGCAATCCGGTGCGGCATCGTCGGTCTGCCGAACGTCGGCAAGTCGACCTTGTTCAATGCTCTGACTCGGGCGCAGATCGCGGCCGAGAACTATCCCTTCTGCACTATCGATCCCAATGTCGGCGTCGTGCCCGTGCCGGATCCGCGGCTGCAACAGCTTGCCGACATCGTGCACCCGAAGAAGATCGTGCCGGCGACAGTCGAGTTCGTGGACATCGCCGGACTGGTGGCCGGCGCGTCGCAGGGAGAGGGCCTGGGGAATCAGTTCCTGTCACACATTCGTGACGTCGATGCCATTGCGCATGTCGTGCGCTGCTTCGAGAGCACCGACATCGTGCATGTCGCCGGCAAGGTCGATCCGCTGGCGGATATCGAGACCATCGACACGGAGCTGGCGCTGGCGGACCTTGCGAGTGTCGAAAGGGCGCTCGAGCGGGCGGCGAAAGCCGTTAAGAGCGGGGATAAGGATGCTATTCGCCGACGCAGCTTGTTCGAGCGGGTGAAGGCTCAGTTGGATGCCGTCAAGCCCGTGCGCGCCTTGACGCTGTCCGATGAGGAGCAGCGCGACTTGCGCGACCTGCACCTGTTGACCGCCAAACCGGTGATGTACGTCGCGAACGTTTCCGAGAACGGTTTTGTCGGCAATCCGCTGCTGGCCGCCGTCGAACAGCGTGCCGCCGGCGAGGGTGCCGTCGTCGTGCCGATCTGCGCGGCGATCGAGGCCGAGATCGCGCAGCTCGATGAAGCCGACCGGCAGGAGTTTCTGGCCGAGCTCAAACTCGATGAGCCCGGACTGAATCGCGTCATCCGTGGCGCCTACCGGCTCCTCGGGCTGCAGACGTACTTCACCGCAGGTGAGACCGAAGTGCGTGCCTGGACGGTCCGCGTAGGAGCGACCGCGCCGCAGGCCGCGGGTGTGATCCATACCGACTTCGAGCATGGGTTCATACGCGCCGAAGTGATCGCCTTCTCCGACTACATAGCCGGTAGCGGCGAGGCTGGAGCGAAGGAAGCCGGTAAGCTGAGGTTGGAAGGGAAGGAGTACGTCGTGCGCGAGGGCGACGTCATGCACTTCCGGTTCAACGTTTGACCTCGGCGGCCTCGCACAGCATGGCGACCAGCTGGTCGCGATGTGAGGCGGGTTTCATGCCTCACACGATGTCAGCGTTTGGCGGATCCTGTCTCGTGGGGTCGCAGGCGCCACGGCCTGGGCGCGCTTCGCACTCGAACGCGTTCGAGCTCCGCACGCACATTCAGCTGGTCCGGTCGTGACAGACTTTCGTAGACGGCGCGGATGCGGCCCTTCGAGTCGCTGAACACCGCGCGCATCCGCAGCAGCGGTGCGCCGAGCGCTACGCCCAGCGCACGTGAAGCGATGTCGTCCGCCGCGACTGCGCTCATCGTGTGATCCGAGGACACCGTCTTCGGTCCGATTCGATCCAGCACGGTGATGATCGATGTGCTGCCCAGAGAATTGCGGCGCATCTGTCGGCCAACGGACTCCGGGACATAAGCGGTGCTGAGCTGATACGGGGTGCCGTGGAATTTGCGCAGGCGCTGAATGACGAAGGCGCGCTCTCCGAGCCGGGACTGCAGTTCGCGCACTCCTGCAGGGAGCACCTCCGGCTCGAATCTCAGCACGGACACGGAGGTCTGGGCGGCTATGGAGGGCAGGTCTTTATAGTAGGAGTGCAGGTTCAGGCACAACTTGCTCGCCGCCGGCGCCTGGCGCGCAAACGTGCCACTGCCGCGCAGGCGAACGATTCGGTTCTCATTCTCCAGGCGTTCCAGCGCCCGGCGCACCGTGGTGCGTGACAGGCGGTGTCGGTTGGACAGCTCGGGCTCGCTCGGCAAAGCGGTTCCGGGTGCGATCGTGCCGTCGTTGAGCGCATTGGAAAGTAACGAGTAGAGCTGATAGTAGCGCGCGACGCCGGTCTTCTGCCGCCGCCTGGGCGAGGGCCGAGGCCTGGAACGAGCTTTGCGTGCCGGCGATGATTTCGGTGCCATTGGAATCAGCGGGGGACGCGCGCGCGTCGCCCGTTGCCTCGTTCGATCTGGACGTGCAGCTCGTAGCAGTCGGGCCGGTACACGAAGTTCGTGAAATCCAGGATATGGCCCTTTGCGTCGCGCGCCAGTTGCCGCACGTTCAAAAGCGCGGCCCCCACCGGGCACTGCAGGTGCTGTGCGGAGAACGGGTCAGCCGCAACGGCGTTGGTTTGCTGATCCGCGGTGACCGCGCGGTGACCGAGCTTGTCGAGCGCCACGAGAACGGTGTCGACGCCCAGGCGCCGCGGGCTCAGCAGCGGCGCGAGATCTTCCGGCACATAGATCGTCGCGAGCACCACAGGGTCGTCGCCTATCGAGCGGAGCCTGCGGATGAGCAGCGCTCTCTCGCCGAACTCGGGCCACTCGCGCAACAGGAAGTCGGGGGTAGAGACACGCTCGAAGGCCAGCAGCTTCGAGCGCGTGTTGGAACCAACCCGGCGCAGATCGTCCAGCAGCCGCGTGACCTTGCGCGTCGCGCCGGATTTCTCCAGGCCACTCTTGGCGAAGGTTCCACTGCCGCGACGCCGCACGATGCTGCCTTCGGCGGCCAGGCGTGCAAGCGCCCTGCGGACCGTCGTTCTGGAGACTCCGTACTGCCGCACGAGTGTTGGCTCGCTCGGCAGAGCCTCACCTGCGGCAATGTTGCCTGTGGCGAGAGCCTGAGACAGCACCGTGTAGACCTGCTGATAGCGAGCGATCCCGGTGCGGGTGTTGGTTCTTGCTGTCATTGAAAGGAACCCCGTGGAGTCCAAGTCTACACGCGCGGAGTACACGCGCGCGCCTGCGGCGGATGGCGGAGCGATTCGAGCGTTCCCGGGGTTGGTTTCACTGCGTATTTAACGGATACAGGTGCGGGGAGTGTTCTCGTCGCGCCCTAAACCTTCGCTGTGTCGGCGCGGAGCCCGGGCCAAGGCAGGCGTAAAGAATGGCCAACGAGCGTCTTTGGCGTCGCGTCCGAGGTGATGGCTTGGATTTTTCGGTGCCCTCGCCGCCCGAGCTGGACAGGGTCTCGTGCCACGGCCCTGGAGATTGACACCCCCGGGGGTGCCCACCGACAATGCGCGCCCCTTTGGGGGAGCGTTCCTTGGACTCCCCAAAGTCCCGGTGCCGCCTGCGCTTTCAGGATGGGCTGTGGAAAGGTAGCTCAGCTGGTTAGAGCACGGCACTCATAATGCCGGGGTCGAGGGTTCGAGTCCCTCCCTTTCCACCAAAATCAATTACTTGTGTACGCTCCTCGGTCCGCCCCTCTCCGACTGTGACGGAAAGTGAGCGGGTATCTTCCCCGAGTAGCGTCCGATCTGCGTACTGGGCGAGCTGTCCCGGATCTAGGTGTGAGTACCGCAACGGCATCTGCAGATCAGCCCACCCGCCAAGTTCCTGAAGCATCCGCAGCGGGGTCCCGGACTGCGTCTGCCAGCTTGCCCAAGTGTGTCGCATGCTGTGAAACGTGAGGCCCTCAAGCTCGGCCGCTTTGCACTCCCGCCGCCACAGCGCCGTCGTCACTTGCTTGATAGGGGCTCTACCTCGAAAGACAAACACGTAGCGATGGACAACCTCCGGCCACTTCCCTCGCATTCGCTCGTGCTTGGTTTGCCATCGTTCAAGGACGCCTACCGCGTCAGCGTTCAGCGGAACCGGGATCGGCTCCCCACTCTTTGACTCGCGCCCCGGGATATAGGCGACGCGGCGCTTCATGTCGATCCGTGACCATTCCATGTGAGTGACGTTGCTCCTACGCAGTCCTGTTGCCAGAGCAAACAGCATCATGTCTCGCGTGTGCTCAGGCAGACGTCCCAACAGCGTGTGTGCCTGCTCGCGTGTCCGAATCCACTTCGGTTCAGTCTTGGCAAGCTCAAAGAGCGGGACTGTGGGGGCCCGCTCCAGCATCTTCCAGTCATCGCTTGCAGCCCGCTGGAGGATAGAGCTAGCTACAGCCAGCACCCGGTTGCAGGTAGCTTTCTTCCATTGTCGCTTCGTCTTCCACCGATTGCCGTTGCTCGTGCGCTGTTCGAGTAGCGACCGGATCTTCAGAAGATTCTCGTATGTGATTTCACTCAGCGGAGTATCCGCTGGAATATATTCGTTCAGGATCTTGATGGAGCGTTCGGTGCGCTCCCAGGACTTCTGCCCTGAGTCCTCAAGCCTGCAGCGCTCGACAGCCTCCCCCCACGTGTACTGCCGCTCTCCGAGCTTGATCTGCCGCCACAGGTTCCGGCGCAGCTGTTCCTCTAGTTCCTGAGCTGTCCTTCGGTCGGTGGTGCCAGAAGACTGTCTAACCTCGCGGCCAGCGATTTCGAATCTGATTTGCCAATACGAGGAATTCGGACGCTTCCAGAGGGCCATTGTTTGACGTTCTCTCTAGCTTTTGTCTGTAGCCACTCGGTGAGTGTTCCCTCATCGTAGCACCACGACTTGCCCACCTTCACGGCCGGGATTTCTCCACGGGCGGCCATTGCTCTGGCCGTCTTAGGTCTTACGCGAAGAAATTCAGCAGCTTGCGCGGCATCCCATGTCACGACGGCCTGCTGCCGCCTCTTACGCCACTCTGATTTGCAGTTCTCCCCATAGACCGGGTCCTCCGCCATGATGAGTTTGCAAGCATAGTAGACAGTCTACTATACCGTCAAGATTCGCGATTTAGCCCTGGGGGTTCCGCTTCTTCCTTCCAGCCATCCTTTTTCGAAGGTGTTCGGTCAAGGCTGCTAATCGCTCCTCCCTGGAACGATCCTCTGGCATGTGCTGCGCCCTTGGCGGGAATGGGTTTCGTGTGAGCAGAGAACGTGTTCGGTCGATTACATCTTGCCTGAAGAACCGCCAGTCCTTGCCGAGCTTGAAAGCGGGCAGCCTGCCACTGGCGGCCCACCCTCGAACAGTACTCGGTCTAACGTGCAACCACTCAGCTACTTCCTGAATGGTCAGCACTGTGATATCGGGGGATGGTGATA
>Ga0207707_10000163_pt1 | contig 69965 bp, 126 predicted proteins | sample KBSC83BmetaG_FD_184336 | JGI IMG/M metagenome (GOLD analysis project Ga0207707, IMG submission 184336) | Corn rhizosphere microbial communities from Kellogg Biological Station, Michigan, USA - KBS C8-3B metaG (SPAdes) (version 2) | ecosystem: Host-associated > Plants > Roots > Rhizosphere ... | reverse complement strand
ATTTAAATCCTTCAATCATAACGGGTACTCCTTTAAATCCTTGGTGACCTTAAGAGATTTTTTTGCTTTGCGAGATAAAGAGATTGTTCCATCTTTTCCGTGACGCTCTGACTTAATTGGATTCTTTGCGAATCCACCTTTGGGGCGTGGATTACTAACTGGAAGATTATTTGATTTATCTTTTCTCATATTAATTTTCTTCTATCTTTAACTCCAAATCTTCTGTCTCTCTGAATGATTACACCTGAGCGTCTGTCTCTTTGCTTTCTGCGATCAGATAGTGAACCCCTGCCCCCGCAAGAATCACAATCATATGGACTGAAGATATCACTGTTTGATATTTTCCCAGTTCCCTTACATTTAGGACAGGTATAAGTGTTCACTTTCCCTCCCATTCAACTACGTCAACACTACACTCCATTATTGGAGTTCTTCCTCTTGTATTAGGGATGGTTCTATATAAAGTAGCTACAGCCTTTCCTCCGACAAAGGTAATACCAACTGAATCACCTGTATAATTCCAAGTTACACTATTTCCGTTAGGATAGTATTCTGTTATAGCTATCGCGGCTTTTTCTGGTTTAGATTGTATAACTGCAATGATCAAGTCGCCTGTTTTAACCTCTCAATGTATTCACGTTTAAAGCGAAGAAATGTTTCAGGTCGAGTACGAAAGGGATGAATTGCTGACCGACTTTGAAATGCTTTGATCATCTGTCTAAATTGATTACAAGGATCGCAAGCTAAAACTACGGCTTGGGGGCCCTTGACTTGACGAGTTAAATGATCAATAGTGCAAATGTTTTTCGGTTTGTTTTTCTTTCTTAAGTTGCCTGCGCCAAACATAAAGACTACAGGGGTGCCACACCAATGACAGAACGGACTGGTCTGAAAGAGTATCCATCGTACATTGCGTAAATTACGACAACTATTTTCGTAAACGATCACTTCTTCTTCATGGCGTTCATCATAATCTGAAGGGGAGTTAATTCCGGTTCAGGCTTAGGTGGCGAATCTTTATCAGTTGGAGTGTATTCTCCGGTAGTTGCATTATAATCTGCTGTAATTACAGGTATCGATTCCTTTGGTTTCATTGCCTCTAACATGGTTTTAAGAACATCATCTGGACTCAATGCAATAGTTTCCTTTTTCTTTGGTTTGAGTGCGGCCATAATATCACTAGCGTCAATTCCAGATTCTTTAATATCAGTTTCGTAATCCTCTTTTCTTCGAAATGCCCGGGCCTTACGTATAGTGGTTGCTTCGGTGCGACTTACCTCGGGCGGTAACTGATACTGCATACGTGGAGTAAGCCTCAGATTTCCCTCTAGCGGAACTGGAGTCCAGCTTTGCTCTTTGAATATCAATTCTGGAAATGAACTAACAACTGGAGAGATAATGAGGTTGTACTCTTCAAGAGTTAAATCTTCTCTTGCGATTAATCCTAATCCCATTGACTCAAAAGAAGAGATGATGGCCGCTGTAGTTACTGCGTTTCCTAGTTTATTACGAACACAAGCTTCAATTGAGGCGTTCGTATAACTTAATAGAAGGTCTGCCCATCCCTTATGTCGCTGTATGCAAGCTGCGCGCGCCTTTCCATTTACAGATAAAAAAGAAACAAGTGGGGTGGCACGTCTTGCAGAAACAATTATGTCAAGTTGTTCTCGTTTTAAGTTCTTGATCTTATCGATTAGTTCCATGTTTCTCTCCAACTAATTCCTAGCCCGCCTCATCCAAGAGTCCACGCTTACTCGCCTCGTCGTACATGTGCTGCATGTAGCCGTAAGTGCGCGGGTGGTAGACGCCTGGGCTGGCAGCCCAAACCCTCGCAGTCCGGGCCAAATCCTCGTCCGAAACATCGCCCTTCGCTAGACGGTCAATGGCGTCTTGCTTGCCCTTCGCGAACCAATCCAATTTCTAATCGCTCCTAGAATTCAAATGGTAATTGTGTACGTTCAATAAATAATCCATCAGACCGATAGTGTCTGACTTTAATGCCTGCCTGTATCGCTCTAGTTACCATATCTAATGTTCCTTTGCTATTTTTAAGATCATCGTGGAATGCTAAAACTAGATCGATTTTATTCTCTTTCAACATAAGTTGGTTTCGAGTTGGGCCCGCGCCTTTCTTGTATTTGCTCCAGTTTGCGGGATAAACATGAGTACCAAACCCTAATCTGTACGCAGCGGTTCCCGCTATGCGGTCTGCGCCAGTCGCGCCACCATGAATCACGGTTATATTACGACTACTCGTTCCTTTTGTCTTGGCATACTTTGAGAAATCTTCCCAAGCCTTGGTTAAGGCTTCAAACACTACGGGGTATTCTGTCCAGTTACGATCACCAGTTACTAATATATTGTACATTTAAGAATACTCGTTCATCTTTTTGTTTTATAGTTCCAGAGCAGCGCGCAACGCTCCCTGAGCAGCAATAGCCCGCATCTCGACACCTTCGCGCCGGGGGCGCTCATTGACTCGATCGACCATCTCGATGAACTGGGTCGCCGCCTCGCGCACCCGCTCCAGTTGGGCGATGCGCAATTCAGACGGAACGGTCTCTACAAATTTTCTAACTCTTTCGAGAACACCTTTTGGATCACAATCAAGAGTGAATGGAGTTGCTGGATACCTAGGATTCCATTCGGGATCGGTTCTGGAGACTACCAACTCATCTATTGTTGCAAGGTAAGCGTCAGTTTCTTTACCTAGCTTTCGTAATCTCTCGATTTCATCGAGCAAATCGGCCTTGGTATATTCTATATATGCACTAGTCATTATTCATTTTCTCTTTTATATTTCCAGGGCGGCGAGCACGGCATCTTCGTCACGGCAAGCATTGAGGAAGGCTTGCTCAACTAGCGGCTTGTCGGCCATGAAGAAGTCAGGGCCGAACCAGTGCGACTGCTCCTCGCGGCGCTTCTTACTTGCATTCACCAACTGTTCCAGTTGTGCGATGCGCTCGATGGCATGATCCCGCTCGCTCAGTAGTTCGAGAATCTCTTGCGCCTGGCGGTCGGCGTCTTCATGAGCCGCCTCCGCTTCCCGTAGGCGCTGGATGAGGGCGAGGAAACGATCGGTGAAGCCGGGGCCGAACCCTGTGCGCCACTCCTGCTCCAGTGCGTCGAGGTCTAGTTCTTTAGTCTTATTCTCACTCATCTTTTCCTTTTAATACCTCAAGTGCTCTTTGCGCTTTCCAATCTAATACAAAATCGTAGAATCCTTTATCTTCCATTTCAACGCAGGCTTCGAACATTGGTCGATCAGATCGACAATATTCTGTAAATGCGTACCAAATATCCTCTCCATAAAATCCTAAGTTTGAAATATGAAACAAAAATTCTTTGGCTGTACTGGTTCGACCGGCTACAATTCTTGCTAATAACGCGCCAGCTTTAGCGTGTCCATAGGCGCGTTTCTCTACCGCAATTTGTAAGGAGTCATCCCACTTAAACGGTTTCGGGAATTTCGACTTGGATCGTGATTTTTTGGTCTCTTCCACTTGCTAACTCTTGAGTCACGAACCAATCGCAATGCTTTGCGTCGTCATTCCAAATTAGGCCAGCGCCAGGAACATCTAAGAACTTACCCTTCTCGGGGCCCTCGGTTATTTTTCGTCTAAGAATTGTCTTGAGTCCGTCAATGATCGGCTTCCCTGAAGTATATAATCCATCTTTATCCAGAAGTCTTTTCCGGTACTGGTGGATACGTATCGTACGCTGGTCGTGTCCTTTTTCGGCAGGTAAACAACCCGCTTTAACTCTGGCATTTCTTCCCAAAATAGTTGTTGTTTCAAGCCATTCCTTCTTCTCGTTGTATTGAACATATCTATGAGCTGAAAAGTTAGACCAATTCTTGGGAACTCCTAGAATTGAAAATTCAATTAGGGCCATGTTGGTTTTGGCCCTTGTCCCGTATAAGGCTTGAGCCAACCTAAAGCAATCATTGAATTGATTAAATCAGCTCCATCTTTATCTACAATCGCATCAACCAGATATCTTCCGTATTTATCTTCGCTATCTTTAACTGTATGAATCATGAATGGCCCTGGATGATTTGTCCACCAGAGAAGTACGGCTGACCTTGCTTGCTCTCCCATTTTATCGATACGGTTTAATTCGGGCGCGTCATATCCAGCAATGCGAATTGACATTGGAAGGTTATTGTCAAGCGAAGGGGTTAGGAAATGAATTGAAAAACCCAAATCAATATCCATACGCAATGTATCACCATCATGAACACTGACAATATTTGCTCTATACCAAAATCGTTTTTCCTCAAACATTCTCTATTCCAATTCGATTAATTGCGGATTGAATTTCTGCTTCATTTTCTCCGAAGTCAATGCCTGAATTAAATGCGCTAAAACAAAGGTCGTAAACCTGATCCGCGGAAAGAGGCTCGACAAATCTCTCCTTTCTAAGATTGCGCCATCTACTAAAGGTTCCGTCCCTCCGAGCGTAATACATTTCATCTTTTTTCATGTTAAGTTCTTCGTAATTGTATTTAATTTAGGAAATCTGTTTGGATTAAGATGAAGAACTGGAGGATGATGGATGTGTAATTGGGTTCCATTTTCAACTAATCGCGTAACAAGTTCTCCATCTAAATGATGCCATTCTCTAGTTAATTTAGAGTCATGTAAATGAAATGGATGATCTTTTATTAGCTTCTTGCTATATTTGGAAATGCCCCATCCTAATGAATAACTATTCTCTCCCATTCCATGTGGAGCTAAATATATACAAAGAGGTCGAGGACACCAATAAATTTTCTTAAGCGCTCCCGGCCAAGGCACAATATCGTGTTCGATTATTACAAACGTTTCTTTTTCTTCCCATAACTTATACACTAAATTGAAGTAGGCATAGTCTGAATTGGAAACATTTACAAATTCAACGTCATACCTGTGTTCGGTTCTGAGTGCAAACTCAGTTACTTGATTTAACTTAGTGTATGGGCAGATAATTTTCATTTCTTATGAGCGGTATCTTCGGAGGTATCCCAACTAGTTGTTTCTGATCCATCGTGCAACTTTCGATGATGCCAATGAAGATCAGGATGGTTCAGGATTAATTGACACCTAATAGCCATGTGATCTTCATCTCCTCCATAAACGCTAGGGCATCGTGACTCCCAAAAATATGCTTTCTGTTTTTTAGGAACTTTCATTACTTACTATTGAAATGCTAAAGGCGACAATCTGACAATTGTAAAACTTCTTTCCATTTTGGCCCTGAAACTCTTTTTCTCCGTGGCGAGCCTGAAGAACAATAAGCGTTCCTGGCTTTAAATGTTGGGCTGCCCATCCCGCTAATCCATCCTGGGGATCATCCTTTTTCCCAAAGACAGTAATACTGTGTTCGTCTGGTGGACGATTATACTGACCGTCATTTCGAGTTTGCATTCTAAATTTTGTCATTGCAATTCCACTGGGAAGATAGGACATTGAAGGTTCTGTAATTAATGTCCCCATTAGAGTGATTTGGTTTAGACTCATTTGATCTCCTATTTCAACCAGGGTGCGATTTTCTGACGAGCTTCATCCATTAGCTTACGCCTACGATTGATCTCTAGTTGCGGCAGGCCCTCGTCTAAAGCCTTGTCGAATTCTTCGGTTCTTTTCAAATATTCACTTACTCTCTTAATGCGTTCACGCTTAATTGCACCTTTAAGGGTTTCGCGTTCATCTTCAACGAGAAGATTCCTTGCTTTATTTTTCATATCCAGGTGGCTTCCGTCCACAAATTTCTTCTGTATTTACTAAATTTTTAACGATTTCAATGGGAGTGTAATCTAGACTATCCCAAACTTCTAAAGGCGGTGCATTTAGAGCAACAATCAATTGTGTAGCTGCAATTAATTCAGCGGCCCTTCTGGCTTTAGAGTCTCGATGAACCAACAAATGATCATCATCACAGAGCGCGAGAGTTAATGGAGCATATGAAGCCCAGGGCTCAGAGATGATATGTGATCGCCCAAACGCATGATGCCAATTAGTGGGAATTTTGACCTTGCATAACTGACATTTTGAAAATCGCTCAAAGACTATCATCCGTTGCGTTGAACGCCAACCTTTCCAGCGGATCGTGCTCGGGCCGACTTTCGAAATTGGAGTCTTGTTCTGTATCCTCGTATAAGACTTCAAAGGAGTTTTCCGCCGTAGTCCCGTTTTCTTCATTTTGTCCGTGTGAATTCATCCTTCCTTTAATTCTAGATTTGTGTAGTTGATCCAACAAAGGGGTCGGGCGCGCCCATAACGTTTCTGGATCAACAGTTACGAAATCATGCCTTGTTACTTTTCGGTCATCGCTTCCGATAATTTGATAGACTACTGTATTGTCTAGTACCGCATATACTTGTATGGGAACTCTTCCGAGATAAGCTGTAAAAGGAGTTGATATAACATACTCCGTTGTCAGCAACTCGGAAAGAATTATCTTCATGCTGACCGTTATTCTCTCCATTGAACCGCTACAGTCAATTTTCTACCTCTTTAATTCACGTAGGTTGGGATCGATATCTAACATTACTGGTGGTTGTAATCCTCCCATGATATGCAATCGAACTAACGCCCCTTCGGCAATTGCTATTCTTTCTTCAGATGTTAAATCCCAATAAGAAATATTTCCAACTATTTCATCTCCGGACATTAATCTTTGAACAGGAAGATTGCCAATATCTTTGTCGATATGAGTGCCTTTATATACAGCATCACACGCTTCTGTAATTACTGGAAACAATTTCTATACCTTGTTAGGGACTCTTTCTATTTGCCTTACGACTAGCATTTGCCATTCTTCTCTTAATGATCTTCTTTGCGATTAATCGTAACTTAAGCCTGGGCTTTTTGCGAAGCTTTGGGTCTTTCGGTGGATGAATGTTCTTGATAAGTTTAGGCATCAATTATCCTAACATCTGGAAATGCTTGTTCAAACGGAACGTGATGTTTGGAAACGTTTGAGAAAATCTTAATTGCATGTTCCTGACTTACCGGAGTAATCGATACTACGCTAAGAGTTTGAAGAATAGTGAAAAAATTATCGTGGGTGCTTCTCATAAGCCAACCCCACCCAAGGAATATGGGGCCCTCGGAAATACACTTAGCGTCCAGGCTCGAATATCTCATACCGTCGATAACCTCAATGATTTCAGGAACGGGATAGGAGTCCTTTGGAGTTTTCCTCTCTCGCCTAGCTTTGATTACCTTATAAGTTGCCGCTGTAATTCCTGCAAATACAAGACCAGTTAATCCACCAGCAACCCCATACAAAATATAAGTTAACACTTGCATTTTTTCAATCTCTCAACAAATTTTTCATATGATTCTCTCTCGGCTCGTACCTGCCCAGGAGTAATTGACATTTTTCCAGAGGCAGTTAGCGCTTCGGCATATGCTTTGCGCCAAATATTCCACAAGTCGATTAATTTAACTTCGGGTTCATGAATTCTTTCCATCCGTCACTCCCTAATAAATTTTTGGTTTGTAATGCACTAATTAAAGAGGAGGCTGCTTCATCTACCGTATCTTCTTCAACTCCGAATATGTCGCCATCCTCATTTGAGATCATTGCTACGTACTTGTCATCTTTGATTCTAAAGCAAAATCTAGAAACTCCTAACTTTTGAAGTTCACTCAGTAAAAATCCAATTGTCATCTTTCCTTCTTCTGTTTAGTATCTTCTCCACAATAACAAACGTGATCTCCTTTGTGATCTCTCTTTCTCAAACAGGCATGACCAATACTTTCTCCAGGAAGCGTCCACTGAAATCCGCATCTAGCATATTTCATGACGTTCCCATTTCCTCTTTAAAGAACCAATATCGGCAAGTGCGGCATTGCTTTTGACGATCACCATTTTTGATTCTTCTTCGGGCCCATTCAGCTCTTTCGACATATCCTTCCGGCCCTCCTATTATGTGATGGTTGCACATTCCTTTATATATTGGCGTCATGGATTAAGCCTCGCTCCAAAACATTGTGTATTTCTTTTCAAACTTTAGGTGAATCGTTCCGGTCGGGCCATTGCGCTGTTTTAGCACAATTGCCTCAGCATCGTGCGGGTCAGCCGAAGGGTTGTAATAGTGATCACGATAGAGTCCTAAAATTACATCAGCCTCATTTTCGATACCGCCAGACTCTCGAAAGTCTGAGATTAATGGCCGATGATCTTCTCGAAACTCGGGCCCTCTGTTCAGTGAAGAAAGAACAATGATTGCTATGTCTAGTTCTCGCGCGACCCGCTTTGCAGTTTGAGCAAATCCTGAAACTTCTTGCTCTCGATTTCCTCCTCTTCCAGTTCCTTTCAGAAGTTGAAGGTAGTCCAAAATTACACACTCAATTCCAAACTGATACTTCATCTTTCGAGACTTTGTAATCAGATCGATTTCACTCAAAGACGAGTCGTCATCGACATAAATTGGCGACTCGGAAAGAGGGGCCGAAACGTCCAGCACTCTCTGCCATTCCTCTCTGGAGATTAGAGCGTCGCGTAGCTCTGACGAATCAACAGTTGCAAGCTGGGCCAGCATACGATTTACTAATGACTGTTTAGACATTTCCAGTGAGAAAATTCCTACCGGTTTTTTCTGCTGCATTCCCAGGTCTAGCGCTACGTTCAATGCGAATGCGGTTTTGCCCGACCCTGGCCGACCTCCAATAACAGTCATCTCTCCCGGTCTAATGCCATGCAGAATTTTGTCTAGATTTGCCCACGGCCACGCCAACCTAGGCGGCTGAGGACTTCGGAGAATTTCAATGTAGTCTGGAATCGCGCCGTCCCCTAGTTTCTCGGCGATCCTCCCTGTTGTACTGGTTAGTGAAAATAGTTTTTGAAGCGCATCGTTTAGAATGTCCTCAGCACTGGCTCCACTATTCTGTCCACGAAAAACTACATCCCTAGCGATATCAATGATCTGTCTTTTTTGGAATGTCGAGATAATAAGGTTGGCGTAATGGAGAACATTTTGCCTTACAAACCCTTCTGATTGAAGAATTGCAAGATATGCACGCCCGCCGACTACGCTAAGCTTTTCAGCTTTCTCTAGTGCTGCGCCAACTGTGATCGTATCAATTGGCTCTTGATGTAAAAAAAGTTCGGTGCAGGTTAAATAGATTTCCTGATTTTTCCCATGATAGAAATGTTGGGGGCGAAGGATGTGCGTGATTTCTTCAAGGGTTTCAGGGTAGTTCAGGATCACTCCAAGTAGGGCCCTCTCAGCCTCCGTGTCCTTGGGCGGTTCGTTTATTTCTGGTAACATTTCTCTCATTGTGCAGCGAATAAAACTCCCTGAAGAAACAAGAGCCATTACAGAAGAAGAGGAAATTGCTTTGGGATTCCCCTCTAAAAAAGGAATGTTAGATTTAGATATCTATACCATTGACGAATTAGCTGAACGTCTTGATATCACTCCTGTTACTGTTCGTAATCACATTAAGGCTGGCCGACTTGTCTCTATAAAATTCGGCGGGCCAACCGGACACCGAATTCTTAGACAACACATTTACGAATGGCTAATTGGAATGCAAACCGACCTAATCGATGTTCATCGTCCCGCTGCTCGGGGGAAAAAGAATATCTCTAACGGAAACGGGAACTGATCGTCGAACAACGAAAGACTCTTTGTGAAACTGTCGTTCTGCCTCTATAAACGCTGAGCGAAAATAGAGTGCAGAATAGATGCATCCTGCACTTCCACTTCTTTCGATCACTTGTTTAATTACCTCTAGTTTTTGATCAAGCGGAAAGCTAAAACTAGCTAAGTAATAGGCATCTCTCCACTTAACTGATTTAGCAGTTTTCGTTGTGATAAATTTGATTATCACGCGGGCCTGATCAGCGACTATCGGATTTAACATTTACGAAACCTGAGCTGTCTTAGTTGCCTTCTTGCGCTTCGCCTTTGAAACTCCTGAAACCCTAGCGTAAATCAACACTTTATTTCCTTCGGTTCGAGTAGTAACTTCCGCACCTAGTTTCTTAAGTGCTGCGCTTCGACTCTGCGCTAACGAACGCTTTGCACAACGATAGACAATTGCCCACTCGTTAGGCTTGGCCGTTAACTGCGTAACGATACGCGAGTTGCGACCCTTACTTGTTTTGACCTGAGCCGGAACTTCATCAACAAATTTAATTCCCATTGACATTTTCCTTTGAGGTTTTCTTAACCTTAGTAGTCCTTAAGAGTGAAAGGTTGTTTTGAACAATCGCGTTCCGTACCGAATCAGGAGTAAATCCTGCATAGACTAGCTGTCCAATACTCTGAGCCTTTACCCAAATCATATCGGCTCTTTCCTTTTCAGTTGTCTCCATCATCATCTTCTCCAAAATTAGCTTTAAAATCAAACCAGGGATATTGTTCCTGATTCAGTCCTTCCAGAAATTCTGGATGATTCTTTATCAGAGTCTTGCCTGTCTTATTGTTGAAATTAAGAAAGGATTGAAGGTCAATATGTTTATCTTGGGCAATCTCCATTAACTTAGAGAGATCACCCAATTTAAGAGTTGATCTTCGTGAGAATCCCCACCCTCCCCTTTCTCCAACTCGGACAGGTTTTCCAGTTTCCTTGACATACCCTTTAATTGCTGCTCGATAACGCTTAGCTATTTCCTCTAAATGTATAACTCCCTTTCCAATTCTTTCCGCATCTTCATCTGACGTAATGATCGCCGGAAGCTCCTGCCCGGCAATCTCCACCATTTTTGGCAACATCTTTTGAGCTGCGTCGCACTGTAGAACAAACGGACACCAGTGACAGTGCGTATTAGGTTCTGGTTTAAATGATTGCTCATTTATCATTTCCTGGGCAATGGCAATAATTTGATGTTTGTATTCTTTTAGTTCTTCAATTCCGTACTCAACCGTGACGATGCGTCCATACTTCCATTGCGCCTGAGAGAAAAGAACCTTTTCAATTCCAAGTTCTCCCAGGTTTTCAAGAACTACCAATGAATACAACTTACCTTGAAGGTCTTGCTTTAGCTCGTTTTCGGTGGGAACTTGCGTGCCCGACTTTCCATCGACAACCTCAAAAGTATTAAGGTGAGGATAAACAAAGAGTTGATCGATCTTAGCTTCGACCTGTACTGTATAAACTTCGGAACCGCCCTCGTTCGTATTTTTAGCAACTGGAAATTCCCAGTGCATTCGACCTTCGGCTAAATATAGAAAATCTCTCTTGATTACAATGGATTCGATAATGTTTCGAGCGTTGATCCATTCTATGGATTTAGAGAGCGGCACCATTGCTCTTGCAATTTCGTTAGCTCTCTCAATTCCTTCCGTGAACATTACCTCTTGAAAAGCGTGCGCCGCACTTCCCAATTCTGCGGCATCTCCACTGATTTTTCCGAGTTTATCTATATTTTCGTACTTGTATCTTCTTTGACAATTATTGAAACTCTGTATTCGAGAATATGAGAGTGGAAAAAATCCAGGCTCTTCATTTTTTCGAATGCGTTGCTGTTGCTCGGTAGTTCTAAGAGGCGGAGGCGGCACTGTTTTTTTCTTCTATGTGTTTAAGGAGGGCCATCGTTGCGTCTGACAAGTGGGAAAGTCTGTGAAAATCTTCCCAGTGATTGCACTCACTTTCGGAACCGGTAAAGCTTTTCGAACAAAGCCAACAAGAAATCTGTATTCGCCTGGGTAGTTGATAAACGAAAAACTTAACCATTAACCGACCAAGATTTAAATCGACCATTTCCTTCTCGGTCATTTTGCAGGATCAGTTATCTTTCCGCCAAGAATTACTGCGAGCTGCGCTGCCTGCATGTGTTCACATTCTTTTCCGCAATGCTTAAGGTGTGCGTCCGCAATTTGACCAAAAATGTAATTAACGGCCGAGCCAGCTTCTTTCTCTTCAGGGGTTAGTGATCCCTTTTTGGACTTGTTATCCCAAAGAGTAACTAATGCAACAGTTTTGCCGCGAAACCATCCAGACGTTGCGGGCAATTGTTCTCCAAACCAAACCAAAGCCTCGATTTTGTTTTTAACGGTTTCGGGCGATTCCGACCCATTTGAAGTTGGAGTGCCCTCGGCTGGAACATTAACCAATTCCTGTTGTTTCGTCTCTTCAACTGCTCGACGTGAAAATGCGCCTGGAGTTCCGGCTGCGCGAACCTCTTGTTTTCCAATCGTAGCGGATTCACTTTTAACTGATGAACTTCCATCCGCTCCATCTATTGAAATTCCATCAGGATCGTCTTTGTCTCCGATTTTGAACAATTTCATTAAATAGTATTTTTCGGCTGAAGTTCCCGCTTTCTGAATACCTTTATCTGCGGTATCCATTCCCTCGCCAATCCAATTGTCCTCAAAGGAATCGGAGAGATTATCGCCATCTACGACAGTGAATTTATATTTAATGATTGAATGAAAAGTATAAGTAATATACTCTTGATTGTTTGATCCGACCTTCTTCTTTTCTATGATCTGAAACTTAAGGAGTTCCTCGCCACTCGGGCGAATTACAACATTTCTAGAAGTTAGTTCGTGGCGCAAATGTCCAATAACAGAACCATGCGAAGTGAAGTCGTAACCACCCATTTCTTTGGGTGCCTTGGCATCCTTTTGGATGATACCGACGGCCTCGGTTATCTCGCTGATCTTTTGGTATAAATTGGGCGTGTTTGACTTAGGGTTGGTTGACACAATCTCTCCTATAAACAATTAAAATAGGGGAACTGGACAGCACTTTAATTCCAATTCCCCTAAAAGCGACGGCTTGGCACAGGGAGCGCCACGGCGACCGTACACCGGGTTAGGCTGATCTGTCAAGAGGTCTAGCCCGGGTCGATCTCGGGGCACCGTAGAGGGTTGAGGGGGCGGCCAGGGCTCACGCCCTCCCAAAGCTGCCGCCCCCCATCCTCACGGAGAGAAACAAGTTGATTATACCAGGTTTTCTAGATATTGCAAGGCCCATTTCTCCCGTTCAATTAAACTCTTAAATTTCTCAATTTCACCAATGGGTAGTCGATTCAGGTTCAGGTTGTCTTTCAAATCTGCAATTTTAATTTTACGAGCTAGTTTAAAAGCCGAGAGACGGACAATGTATTCCTTGTATGTTTCGTTAATGTAACTTGGATTTTTAGTATGCGGCATATACCCACGAAGCCTTGTTAAATGCTTTAGCGCGTAGATAGTTCTGCCACTTGCCCCTATATCCGTGAGGCCCTTCCAGTCCCATCCAGTATCTTCGATTAGATCATGTAAAACTGCGATTATCATTTCCTCTTCTGTTTCCATTTGAAGCATTACACGGAGACAGTGAAGAATGTAGGGGTGCCCGCCCTTGTCCTTTTGATCAAGATGGGCACGACTTGCAATTGCGATTGCCTCTTCGAGCGTTAGTTTCATAGTTCTTTTACGGTAAACCTAACGGGTGTAACAATATAATCCCATTGCCACTTTTGAAGAGTGGTTATTTCTTTTGCTTTCTTTCCTAATCTAAGGAAATTTGATCTTGCTGGGATAGAGTTTTTCTCTTCTTCACTTTTAATCAAGGCCGTCTCGTAGTAAACAGATATTGGATTAAATCCCTCGCGTTTTAATACTTGAAAAACTGGACAATATGAAATCATTGAAAAAAGATGTTTATTAGATTTATCAACACGATTACGTATTTGGATAGCTTTTTCGATATCTTTTTTTGTAAGAGTTAATCGTCTATTTATTTTCTCTTTCACTAATTTGTTTCTCCAATTCAAAAACGACTTTTCCGTTAAGGTTTTCTCGTACTGTATATTGAGTTTTGGGATTAAATTGTCCACCAGATAGAACATGTTTATATTTCTCGATTAATTCAAAATCATTATTAAGAAATTCCCCTTCGGTTACATAAACTCTGGTTAGAAGCTGTGACGAAACGCTTGTTGAGGCCCAGCCGGTTCCATTACAACAGGTACAAATTTCCTCCGAAGTGCGGACAATTGAAATTCCCCTGGAGATTCGCATGGGAAAGTCCACTTTGTTTTCTCTTCGAAGTTGTAAAAGATGCCTGTGAACCGTGGAAGAAGAAGATAATCCCACAGCCTCGCCAATTTCTCGAATAGAAGGAGTTGGTAGTCCGTTTCGTCCACGATAACGAAGAAAATTAAGAATGTTTTCTCTACGCTCTTCTCCACTGTATTTCTGTGTTTTATGATCAATCATGGATGTTGCCTCATCGTAAATGTGTTATTTTTAAGAGCTAACTCTGCCAATTGTTGGGTTGAATAATATTCCTCGCTTAAGCGAGAATACGGTCCATCATTTTGGCACCACTGTCCTACGTAGTACCCTGCGGCAGAATGTAAAACAACGACAGGCAAATCTGACTCGCAATCTTCGCATTTTGATTGCGTCCAACTAGGAAGTTTCATTTTCGGACTTTCGTGAATTAAAACATCATCTACGTGTTGATCGCGTAAAACCTTAATAAGTGTTACTTCGGGATAATGAGTTCTCGTTAGAAATATAGCTTCCTCCATATCTGCGGCTACGACCATATAGCGTCTAGGCCGCGCCCATTTTCTTTCTCCGGTTGGAGGATCAGTAACTTCAACTGCCCAAAGATAATTATTCTCCACTTGACATTTTCTCCTGTGTCGTGGTATGGTTTGAACATGACTAAAGCTAAGGAACAGACCGACAAAGAGTTCGCCGAATCGTTTCCGCCGAATACCCCACATTCAGTAATCGATGCAATAAAACACTCTGACAATCCCGAAATTGCCGACCCTCGGGACGCTGAGTCAGAGAAAAAGTCTAAGAAAGAAAAGTAGAATTCCTCCCCCACTTCAAGACCTTAGCAATTCGCTAGGGTCTTTTATTTTCCCAAACAATAAGCCAGCGATATTTAAAGGGCCCATATCCCGAAATGGAGTACTCTGGAGCTTCGGGAGCCTCAGACACATTTAAAATCTCTAAATCGTTACGCATGTATTCGCAAAATTCTTTAACTTCTTTTAAAGAAAGGGGCGTGTTGCACATTGCAAGGTCTGCATGGCGATTTTTCTTGCAATAGACATTACAAACATGGTCATCTGCATTAAGTGCAGTTTTAGTAGGTGGATGAATCATTTAATTTCTTTCTAACTTCGGGTTTGCGAATCATAGCAGCACGATTTGCAATCGCCGCCGCGACCCATCCTGGTTCTAATATTCCTGCCACGACCATTGCAGTTAGTACATTCTGATATTCAAGCCATGTAACTTCAGTTTCCATGTATAAATGGAAATGACCGGGCGTAGAAGATTCTACTAATCTACATGGAAAATCTAAATCAAAAACTGGTCTGTGCAAAACGGCTCCGCGAATTCCCTGAAAAAGACTGTTGTAATAGATTCTGTTTTCGTCAGTATCAACAAGAGAAGAGACAAGGTTTGTTAAAGCTTCAGGTGTTTCCGGCTCCGCTATTACTGGACGGTCTTTGTATTCTGCCGTAAGGTCGCCCTTAAAGTAAATTCGCATAGGTTTAGTCCCTTCGTTCATAGCATATCCACCAGCTTTAGATTAAAGTGGAATGGCTCGACGTGTTTATTAGCATCAAAATCAAGAATAAATTTTGATGCTTTGGGCGGAAATTTAACCAGCAACCATTTATATTCATGAAAAACTGAACAAGAATATACTCCAACGTCTATATCTCTGAAGTGTCTCAGTAGGGCAAGTGCGACCGGGCATTCCCTGCCACTAAAGGGCTTTCCTCGTTTAATGTCTCGCTGAGTAACATTGATTGTAATTGTTATTGATTTTAACTTAGGCATTTTCTTTTATTTTCCCTTTACTACTTGATCGGCGGGTAAAAGTCCTGACCATCCTCCAGCGCGCAACGCCAATAGAAGGCGCTCAATTTCATCTACCTGCTCCTCTCGAAGTGGAACCCCTTTTCGAAGTGCTGGAATTACAGCATTAAGAGTGCTAGTGTAATATTTATTTTTGCGAGGCTTCTTTGTAGGTCTTTGAATTACCTCATACTCTTTGAATACGGAAATTTGCTTGATTCCAGGTAGGGCTTTAAATAATTCAATCGCCCTTTCTTTAACCAATGAATCATGAACGATTTCAAGTTCATGCCTGTACGTATGAGAATTGTAATATCTAATTAACATATTTTCCTTTAAATAATTTTAAAGACTTATCCCAGGCATTCCCCCAAGACAATGTAGGATTTAAGTGGAAGGGAAGGATTGCTACCAACCAAATAATTGATAGCAATCCTATTACCCTATTCCTCATCTTCATCGTTCAGGTCGCCATCGATAACTGTGAGTGTAGTTTTTGCTTGTTGTTCACGCTCTTGCATTAAGTTAAGGGCTGCGGTGTGAATTAATGCTGTCAGGTCTGCGTCTGCTCCTTGAGTGGATGCAGATACAATATCTCTCTTTGAGTCAATTAATTTTGCAACGTGCGTGTCAACTGTTCTTTCACCTAGGAACCAATAGATTGAAGCGCCATGCAAATCATTAACTCGGCCCCAAATTCTTGCTTCGGCCTGATCGTGAATTGCAGGTGTCCATCCTAATTCCAAAAATGCTAAGTGACTAGCGGCGGTTAACGTGATTCCAATTCCACCAGCCGTCAGCATTGCAACCATTAACCTTATCTCGGGCTTCTCTTGAAAGTCGTCGATATTTCTTTGTCGAACATCCTCTTGCTGTCCTCCCACGATTCCACAAGATTGCGGGAAGCGCTCACGAATTGCATCGTAGACATTTAAGTGATCGACATATACAACTAACTTTTGATCTTCGGTTTCGGCCATAAATCGATCGGCCCACTCACAAAAAGCTTTAACCTTTCCAAAGCCTGCAAGGTGCTTTAGAATATTAAACTTGACCAATGCTTCATTGGACGCGGCCCGGCTTACTCTTTCATTAGCATCGATCATATCTTTATAGTGTTCTTTGAGCCACTGAATGAAGTTGCGCTCTGCAAAGTCATACTCTTTACGATTGCTAAGTTCAACTAAAACCGGAGTTGAAATCTTAGCTGGAAGCTGGCCCAGGACTCCAGGCAGGAATTGATATTCATTCAATTCGAGAATGCGCGGCCACTCCTCTCGCGGCACGAACGTAGTGTCCAGAATATACTTTGGAATATTCTTAATTGGAATAATCCTCATATCTGGCGTAAGTACCATATCTTCTTTTTCGCGTCGCATGTATCCACGCTCGGTTAGACGTTGATGCATTTCCACCAACAATCCACGATTGCGACTCGAACAATAACGACTTTCGAATCGGGCTCGTCCACCAAACTGTTCAAGGATTCCCAATGCCTCAAGTTGCGACGCATATTCACTGGGTCGATTCAGAACCGGAGAACCACTTAACATGATTCTCATTGGAACTGGAAATCTCCAGTTGACTTTGTGCATAACCGTTGCGTCAAATCTTTTTCCAGAGAACAGTTCGAGAACGTTAACTGTGCGCTGTGCGCGTTCGTTCTTATATTGGTGAGACTCGTCCGCAACGATAGCAAACCATTTTTGTGCAAGGATCATTGTATAAAGAGTAGAAGGAGTGTATTCCCTTGCCTCTTTATCGTAATCCTTTTTGATTAACGATGGATTGCAAATTACAAAGTTACCCCAAATAGGCTGAATTCGATTTCCTCTCAAAATCTGAGAGGTATAACCGAACTTCCCGACCCAATCAGCAACTTCGCGTTGCCAGTTGATTTTGACTGTGGCAGGACAAATAATCAGCGCCCGCAAATCTTCACGCTTTAAGTGAGGATTGCGCTTTATTTCATCCTCCCAGGCTTCGGCAATTGCGCAGAGTGCTTCTGCGGTTTTACCTAATCCCATCGGGTCGCCAACTAATACACCGTCACCATACCGACCCTTAGACAATCGAGACTCTTCAGTTTGCACTAATTCGTATTCGATTCCGGCGAATTGATATGGATGCAGTTTCTTAGTTGTTCCATAGTCCAGTTTGGGTCGCCAACTAGAGGCATGAGCGGATGACATTTCACGCAACTTTTCAGAGCGTGTGAGTATCCACTGTATGCGTTCCGAAACGCCCTCGTGAACTGTCCATTCTGTTGGTTCGGGTGGAATTCCACGAAACGAACCGTCAGGATACTTTGTATAACTAACGCCGTTAAACGCTGTCCATAAATACTGAAACAGCGATTTAACCGATGGTGCGTCTCCAGAAATGATCCAGTGAGGTTCATTCATTCGAGCGCCGCCAGCGGTTCCGTTATGGAATTGACGACCTACGATTTGCGAAACGCCTTGCCTAACAATTGAAAATTCATTTGTTGGAAGGTGTCGAAAACGAATGACGAAACCCATACTCCTATCGTCACAATAAACCTCTTTAATTGGTTTAATGACGATTTTCTCTTTGGGCTTCTCGAATTCTGGATTGGGAATCATGGAAACGTCCATACCCAATTCAGCTAACTTAGCCTTGTACCTTGAAGAGATAAGAAGAAACGCAGCAATACGTTGCTTAGGAACCCACTTCTCTTCTGTTAGAACTGCGAGTCCAACAATAAAAGGATCAGGCTCCTCAGAGCTAAGGGACCAATCTGACAATTTCTTAACGGCCTGCATTAGAAGAGAGGGCCCGGTTGGCTTAATCTCTTCCGGTTCAGGATCAGGTGATTGCAGATCGTATCTATTTGAACTGACCGTTCCAGTTGTATAGAATTCTTTCGCTGCCTGCGCTTCTTGCTTGATCTTTTGCGTTATTTCGGTGTGTGCTTTCGCAAACTCCATAAACGCTTTCATTGCATTTACGTCTAATGTTGCATCAGCCAATTTGTTTCTCTCTGTAGAGTCTCCTTATAACCACTGCGGCGTGGAAACATTTATCGCCGTGAACGCCAGCGACACACGGACAAGCGATTATTTTTACCTGGCCGTTTTCTATTACCACAAAAACGATATATTCAATTCCATCACGCCCATATACTCGATAATGATTATCATCAATTTTCCAGGCATGACGAAGATTAATCATATCCACCGACTTGACGCTTTTGGAATAAGTCTTAATCTGAGCCATATTCGTCCTCGAATTCTTCGACCCAGTCGAATTCTTCTTTGGGCTCATCTTCTTCCCAATCTTCGTCAAATCGATAGGGATAGATATCTCTATCGTAGTCTGCTTCCATTTGTTTCTCCCTTAATTAGAGGTTATGATTGTTGCGATATCCCGACCCTGACTACAATCATCATTACCGTCGGAACGACCTCGTTTGTACTCGGGCTTGGAACCGAGTTGCAACATTAAATCAGGGCTGGTGGGCCTTTCTTTATCATGCAGTTACGTACGATACCTGCAATCCTTGTCTCACCAATTTAACGCCCCCGGTTCGGCGCACCCTGATTTCCTCTGTTAAATAAATATGACGGCTATAAGCCAGGGGCTCACGCCGCCAATAGATAAATGATACGCGCTCTTATTTACGTGTCAATACACTTGTTGATGTACATTATCTGATAGCATTACTATCACTATATTGCTCAATCTTCTTTTTCTAAAAGTTTTCCAAAACCTAACGCTTTCAGTACGCCACGATCAAATTCACTCATCCATCCAACTTTCTGAGCGCAGATCGGGCCGATACCATTTTCAATAGACTCTGGATCAGTTAAGGTACGACCACATATTCCACAACTTCCAACCATTCTTCCGAATAATGTAGAAGCAGAATAGGGATCATCTTTAATTGTTTGAAGATACTTTTGATGCTGTCCCTGATAAGTTTGGCCGGGTCGTTGCGACCCGACCTTTATCTTATTGTCACTGGACATTAAACTAACAAATACCCAATCTTTCCATTTAGATCGAGCATCTACAATGTTGTCGATTACATAAAATGTAGCATGATCGTCAGCCGTCATTACTGCATATCTTCCCGACGGCACTGTACGCAAATCCAGGGGTTGAATCCCTAGCTTTATCTGATCGATAATTTGATTGGCTTGTTTGTCAGCCGATAGAACTTCAGCGCGGATGCAATTTAACAAGCCGCGAATCTGACCGACCCGCAATGTTTTGTAGTTTGCATAGGCGATGTTCATTGCCATTACAAAATCACTGGCAGTACCATTTTCTACGTTCTCTTTCATGTAAGAAATGGCACTGTCCAAGAAATCGATTACATTATCGTTATCGGTAAACTTCTGTTCTGTAAAATAAGTTTCGATAACGTCAATAAGCTTAGGACTAATTGTGTTATAGCTCATTTGTCTTGATATACAATCCAAACTATAGCAAGTATAAATCCTAAAGTTAAAAACGTCATTAGAACCATAGCTGTGTTGAAATCCATTTCTCTCCTTATGACTCGACTTGGGACGAGTCTGCAACATTAATTCCGGCTGGTGCGCTGCATCCTAGGCATCTTTACATCACACCATTTAACTACGTTTTGGTAGCACCGGAACCCCTCTGTTAAACGCGACGAATAACTACTCTCATTTAAGAATCTAAATCATCCTCATAATCTAGATTGTCTATATGGTCTAGCCATTTAGTGGCTACCTCTTGCGGAGAAGGGTCAAATCCTAAATTAATTTTAAAACTACAGTTACATTCTAACCAGATGCCATCATCATTGGTGGTATAAGAAAGTCGTCCCTTATGATCTTCGTACATTTTTCTCCTAATTTATTGGTGCGGGATAAGAGACTTGAACTCTTACGTCTTTTGGACAACAGATTTTAAGTCTGTCGCGTCTGCCAATTCCGCCAATCCCGCGTGCCGCCGACAGGAATCGAACCTGCAACTCTCGGATTAAAAGTCCGTTACTCTACCAATTGAGTTACGGCGACATTTAAAAACATCGACGAAATACGATGCCCGTAGCGCCCGCGCCCGGGCCGGTCTGACTGATCGCCCTAGTCTATGGCGTGGAATGTCACTCGGGCTGTCCTGACTTACGCTTCATGGCTTCCAGCATTAGTTCTAACTGAGGTTGATTGGTCGCCACGGTCTTGTCATATAGCTTTCTTGATTCCTTAGCCAAATTTAAAGTAAGAGGCTGTAAAGATTCCATTACTTTTTGTTCGCATCGAATACAAGTATCGACGTGGCCCGATGCTGCGGTAAATCCAAAGCAATTAGATGCTTTCCAGCGCTTATACTCTTCTGACTTAAAGTCGAAACTGAATGCATAAACCGGCTTTAATTCCTTGCAAAAAACACAAGTTTTAACGCAATCGTTGCAGTAATGCCAGTGCGAAGAGTCTGTTTCGTAAGGAATTTTATGGCATCGCAGGCAATCATTTAGCACGTCATTAAATACATCCTTTGTCATGTTTTCCAATCTTCTGGAAATACAATTACAACGGGCCCCTTAATTATTGCAGATAATTGTTCTGATTTCTCATGCAATAATTTAGTAGCCTTTTCATTGAAGAGTTCTCGCGTAGTAATTGAGAACGAATCTTCTCGAACAACCATTCTGCTTCCATCATTTAGTTTTATTACTCGGACTTTTCGTACCTTAAGTAGGTATTCGATAAAGTCCTGGCGTTTAAATGAGGAGTAAACAGAGGCGGGATTAAGCTTTATGGGCACAATCCCGCCATTCACGTTAATTCGGTATGCCAACTATGGATTTCTCTTTTCGTACACTTTCATGGCGCCTGTCAAACTTGTGTGATAATCGCCATGCATACAGTTAACGCCATAAATTGTACGCTCGGGATGATACGGGTCTGCCTCATATGTAAAAACAAATCGCCAGACAACATATGGATGCATCGGATTATCTCTTAGTAGACACAGAACAATTCCGTGCTTTCCTTCAAGTTCTCCCCCGCGCGAATCGCGCCACTTAAATTCTAGAACCTCTCCCCCATTGGGAAGAATTTGGCCTATTGTAAGTGGACGTTCGGTTAGATTGGAGGCTATTTCTTTCTCCACTGCCTTATCATGTGCATTTCCCATACATTTCTCTCCTAAAGATTTATTTGCGGCTCTAACTCCCTCTGCCGCTTCGCCACTCCCGATTTACAGGCTTCGTCATTGCGTGGCTTTCCCGCCTTAAACTCTAAAAAGTAGTAGTTAACCGAGAACCTATTATGAAACAGCTAACTACTACATTTTAAAGTGTAACAATCAGGGCTGGTGCGCTAGTTACCTACTCACACCATTTAACGCCATTGACTCACGCGCACCCTGAAAGTTACTGGAGAGAAAACGTTACTTTTTTTCACAATCAGGATAATCTTCGCATTGTTCCAAACAAAGATCACACTGACCGTGCATACCCGCATATGTTACTGTACAATCCTCACAAGCTTGAATGCTATCTCTTCCCTCGAATTGAAAGAATTTCATTTGTGTAAGTATCTGCGACGCGTTATCTGCGCCGCTCTGAACTTAAACGCCGATCTCATAACGGATTGCGGTAAGTCTTGTTTGAGAAACTTAACTTCTACTGAATCCACTTTAACTTTATGCTGTAACTCGCATAGCGGACAATTATCAGCAAAATAGGTGGAATTCTTGCGAAGTTGGAGTCCGTCTACATTACAAACCGATCCGTTATTGTGTTGCAGAAACGCCCTAAATTCACCTTTATAAAAGACTGTCCATTTAACGCAAAATCCACCAGAAAATCCGCAGTGAATTTCATCGCCAACTTTCAGTTCGTGAATTGCTAGGATACGTTGCGAATCAAATACCATTAAAGAATCCCTTCTTCATGCGCCTTAAGAACTCGATTAGCTCTGTCTGCCGCAATTCGCATCACACAATCAAAAAGATCACGCCATAACTGGTTAACTTCAGGGTCGTCAATTATGGGTGATCGATATTCGGTATGTACTGCATTTCGCGCTAGACGCATTATTTCATTGACTTCTTTTTGATCCATAGTTCTCTCCTTATTGCGCCCCGGCTTGGAACGGGACTTGCGCATTAAATGATGGCTGGTGTGCTTAGATTGCACAATCAAAATCCTGAGCGTTGACCGCCCTACGTAACTATCCATTACGTTTAGCGGAATGATCGACTCGTTAATACTGCGTTGACCAGACTAATTGCGGATTCAGCAGCATGCCTACCGTTGCTGGGATGATCGACAGTACGGATTATTGTCACGCCATTTAACCGGGGCATCTTTACATTCTCCCCGGCACCATCATTTCCTCTGCTACTTAAACAGCGAAATTGCTAAATTTTCTGCTTCATCTGCGCGAAATTGACGCAACGCTTTTCGAGTAAGCCATTTAGGACAGCGTTTCGGATTCGCTCTCACAATGAAGTATTGTCCAATCCACCAAACTTTCCAGATCGTCATCTTCACACTCATCCTCACACAAACAGAACGTACAGTTTGCGTCTGTTGTGTGGCATGGACATTGACAGGTATCCATTTTACTAAAGAGATTCGAAATCCCTTAACAGGTAGTCTATGCGCCCAATGAGCGCTTCGCAAGCATCAACTGCTTTTCGTCCGAGACGATCTGTATTTTCACTGCGCCCGACCATTGATTGGCGCGAACGATTTAGGTTGAAGATCGCCTTTTCTGCGTATTCTCGCGCTTTGCGATATTCCTTTGACTTTTGCTCTGCTATTGAACGCATGGCAGTATCTGAACGTTCGAGCGACTCAAAGATACCGCCCGAATATTGAACTTGTATCCGTCAGAAATCAACGCTTCTTTGATGCGCTGATCCTTGACAACATCCAGCGCTTCGCCGAGAGTTCGCCGCGTAAACGTCTGTGTGGACGATTTGATCGTAAGCATTTTCTCTCCTTTTTGTTCTAGACTTGGGACTAGAACTTGCACATTAGATTGGGCGACGACTCTAGAAATCGCACTTTGTAAGTTTCGAACCTTACTTATGCCTCGCAAAGAGCTGTTGTAGATGCAACAACATCCTTTCGAATAGCACCCAATTCCCTCTGTTTACTTAGCGGGCATTTCGTGAATAATCCATCCATTACGGGAAAGTCTTATTCGACCTTTAGCCCAAATCTCATTTTTTGTAGCCGAATTCATTATTTTGGCAATTGCTGTCATAGTTGCTTGGAAGTCATCGCAAGCGTAAATTGTCTTACGCCTAACATTTGGACCCAATTTCGCTGTTAATCTGTAAACTTTGAGATCATTCACGTTGAAACTTCACCCTCTGGTGAAATTCCACCATAGATATTGCGCCCATCACCAAAGAATTGATTAAACGCTATATACCCACTCGGCAAATCGAACGCCGTAGTTACATGGATTTTAGTCAGCGTTTTATTTCGCTCGATTATCTTTAGTAACGCAACGTGCTGTCCTACTGACAATTGAGCTAGTGAACGCTCATTAAAAACTATTTCTACCATTTTCTCTCCTTTTGCTTAGCTAGACTTGGGACTAGCTTTGTGCATTAAACGGGAATTATCTCCCCGTTCCCTCTGCATTTAGAGGACAATCTTCCGCAGTATGAAACAAATACGCGTTACTTGGCGTAATTGAAGCATAATTGTAAAGGCCAAATTTAACTGGGACGCGAAAATGGGTCGGACGCGTTTTCCATATTTGCGTTCGTCCATTTCTGCGCCAAGTTTCAATACGTGGGAACTTCATCCGCCCACGCGGGCCCACAATGTAACTTCCAAAATGATCGTAGTGAAATTCGTTCGCAGTAAGCGCTTGTTCTTTTGTTATCATTTTCTCTCCTTATTTCTTCCGACTTGGGACGGAAGATTGCACATTAAATAGCGCCTCGGTGCTTTCGCCCGATACTATCACTCAAACGGGCGCTATTCCCTCTGTTTATGACGACCAGTAATTTTCAGAAAGTGGTGAGGTATTGTACGCAACGGTACGCATTTGCCGATGCTTTTTGCACATCGCAATGCGCCAATCTTTCTTTGCGTATTGAATTGACTCACCCTTTAAAGCTTTCTGACGCGTATGTGTACAGGTTACACAAAGCAACGCCGAATCTGCAATTTCTGCAAATTCTTTATCGAGTTCTTTTTCAGCGCGTTCCCTTGCTTCACCTTCAATTGATCCGTATGGCATTATGGAATCTCCTTATTACAGCCACCGCAGAAATCGCGGCGAATTCCAGAAAATTCACCCCTAGAAACAACCTTTGGAAAGTTGTTAGAATCAAAAGCTGTTTCGTTATAACGATCAATCCCTGCGACCATAGCAATATCGTCTAATGCCATTTCGGCTGAAGCGCGATCAGCCATAGGTGACCAATTCATCACCTTGACGATACATTCGGGACAGTACGTATCGGCCTGATATGTATACGCCACGATATCGAAAGTTTTTTCCATCTTTGTTTCTCTCCTTTTCTCGGCTTGCAACGAGTTAAGCCGCATTAATTCGGGCTGGTGCGCTTTTTATGAACCTATCGCGCCATTTAACTGTCCAGTAACATTGTCCAGCACCCGAATTGCTCTGCGATTATTTCTGACGTAGCCAATTAACTACATCGCCAACTGCTGCATCTTTTGATTTCGCACGAACCGTCCATCGCTCAATCATATTTGGCGAAAGAAGATCGAGATTAAATGGCGTTTCTCTCCTATGCATATTTCCGTGATTCGGCTTGGAACGAATCATGCGGTTTAATTAGGGCTGGTTGATTTCAAACCATTTAACCTATCGGTCAAGATGGCACCCTAATTCCTCACCTAATACTGAAAGACTATCAGACTTTCAGCAATTTGTTGCCACATCAAATACGAATTGGTGAGCGCAAATAGCCAGAGCAAATAAATCGCTCCGATTATTAGCATAGCGTGTATTTGATGGGGAGTTGATATTTTAGGTTGACGAGAACGTATCTTCATTAGTCAACAATCGGAAGCCTCATCATAAAGCGATTAAAATCGATTTCATAGATGATGGCTTCGCCATGCGCTTCGCAAGTTGCGAAAGTTTGTCCGCGCATCCACTTCTCGAAATCCTTAACTCTCGGCCCGTAATTGAAAAACTCGTCAATCCTACTTGCCTTAATTCCGAGGTGACAAGCGCACCGATCTAATCCAATCATATTTTCTCTCCTTTTGAATCGGCTTTAGACGATTCTGCCGCATTAATTAGGGCTGGGGTTTGTTTTCATCCCATTTAACGTGGCTTCTTCACGCACCCTAATCTATCTGCGATTACTTCTTCAGAACATAGCGCTCATAAATTCTTCGAGCGCCTATTTCTTCAGCCGCCGCGCGGTATGTTTTTTCACGATTGTACGCGTACATGAGCGAAACTCCGTATTTATCGTACATATCAAATGCACGATTCCAGAAGTTATGCCCATGATGTTCTCCGATGGGATTGGTAAAATGCGCCAATTCGTGCAAGAGTACCAATCGCGTATCAATCATCAAAGCGCCCGCCACTACGGACACATCATAATTAACAGCACGCGTTCTGCTTTCTTGCTCTGAATAAGCGCGACCAGAGGAAACTTTTCGATCCTTAACTGACCATTTTACTGCGGGAATTTTCACCGCGTAATCTTGACAGACCTGGAGCGTAAGTTTCTGCGCCCATTCTGGCATTGCGTCGGGAAAGTGATTGATCCCTAGCGCTTTAAGGAATTGGTATTCCGTTATATCTACCATGTTTTCTCTCCTCTCTTAACGTAACGTATTTTTTTCTCTGGCTTGGAACAGAGATTGCGGTTTATTGGAAAGTGGCTTAGTTTAGCGTGCCAGCGTAAAAGCTGCGATAGTGCAACACTCTATCTCTCTACAATCAGAGGCCACATTCCAATCCTCACCAAATAATGAGGTTAGGAAATGTCACAGAAAACGCCGAATGTGGGCTCGACCTCTATTCCGCACCAATGATTACCGGGTAAATTCCAGTACCACCCAAACGGATAGACGTGGGAATCACCTGCGATAATCAAGAGTAGGAATAACGCGATATTTATCGCGATCCATTTCTTGCTGAATTTATGCAAGTGAGCGAGCCGCGTATTTTTGCAGGCGATTACGCAATTGTCGCACTCGGGCATCGCGGATTCTTTCCTTAAATCCCCATCGAATTCCGATCACTCGGATTCGGAATGCAACGAGCGTAAATCGCTCGAAATGAGTTCTCCGCATAATTTTCTCTCCTTTTATTTGATCGGATCAACTATCTCGCGGCATTTCGGATAGCGATATAACCCGATCTTTACGTTTTCATACAACGGGCTTGGAACCGTTGCTGCCGCATTACCAATAAGTGAGATAATTTACTAAGCGCTCTAATTCATCCCTACGCTACATTAGAGATTCGGTGCATTAGCACATCGGGACGCCGTTTCGATTACTTGCAATTAAATGCACTCACTTACTGTTCCTCTGCTGCCATCCCTAATTTTTCATTCTGAGCTTTGGATCAGACAACGGCTAGGTTACAGCGCAGAGAGGTTTTTAAGCCTCTCTGCGAGGATATTTACTTGAGACCGATAAGCGCAGCCATTTCCGCGCTCGTGTCTTCTCCGGCGTTGGAACGCGCAACGAGCGCTTCCGCCAGACCCTTTTTCTCGGGATCGCGGAGAATCGCCTTGAACGCTGCGAGCGCAGTTTTCTCAGCATCGCGCGTCATGACCGGCTTTGCGCGCTTCTGAATTGGGGCAGTGGAAACGACCAGCGTAAACTTTCCCTTGCCAGCGCCAGACTCGCGGTCTTTCGCTTCCACGTTGGAAACATGCAGATTCATCGATTCTGCGAGCGCAGTCAGCGCAGCGATAGGGTCAAAGTTCACGGCGTCTTTCGACCACTTCAAACCGTACGTAAGAAACTTCTTCTCACGAACGGTGCCCTTGGCGACACCGCGCTTCTTCTTTTCGACCGTTTCCGCTGGAGCTTCCGCGGTCGCCGAATTCGTTTTTGCCATTTAATGGCCTCCCTGTATTATGCGGTTGAATTTAATCGGGCTTAAGACCGATTCGCCGCATTAACGGGATTATACCAAAATCCCGCCTTTCTGCGCTCAGAGTTTAATTCCGCTTCTCGTTTCAAACATCTCGCGGAACGGATTGTTCGCGTCCTGTCTCGCCGCGTAAGACGTTACCGCAGTTTGGAGCTTGAGCCCTAGTTCGTAAGATGTGTCCATATCTAGGGTCATCAATTCCCAGCCTCCGTTTTCAAAGTCAATTTCGACTTCGACTGATTCGAGGCCTGCGTAACATCTGATCTTTTTGATTGAGAAGGTTTGCTTCCCAGCCAAAACTTCGTTCGCCATATTTTTTCTCTCCGCTATCTAGAGTGTTTGACCCTAGTTAGAAGTTGGAACTTTCGGCGCACCTTACCCGAGCGAGAATTAAACTCGACCATTAGGGAGGTTCCAACCTCTAGCTAGGGGAGAATCTAAGCTTGCGTTGGGTCACGCTTTGGAAGCGATGCAACACTCGGTTAAATTCTCCGCGCCTAGTTTCGAACGCTTGTTTGTCAGACTTGACGGTTTGCCCACAGACTGGTTACTGTGGCGTCTTGTCTGTTTTTGCGCTCCACACGGACAGAACACTTCAGGCTCATCCTTAGTTCTGTCCCGCACATATCGCCTACGGTGTGCGGAGCACCTTACAAAGTAGTTCCTAAGCTGACAGCGGAGAATAGCGATTTGTCGTTTCGCCGTGCTAATCAAACCTCTTGCAATCAAGTTGCAGCGCTGTTTGACTTTCCCCCCTATACGATCCGGGGTTTGCCGTCTTTATCGACCTTCCGGTCTCGGCCTCGCCGTGCGATTCCTAGCTATTCACTTGTCAGCCGCTACCTACTCTGTGTCTTTTGGTCTCTTCGACTTGTTGTCTCTGTGACTGTCTGACAATGGGAATTGTCTCATGAGTTGATTGTCTGAGTCAAGGAAATAGGTGAAATAGGAAGCTATTTTTAGCCGGAACATGTGTTCTTTGACCGGATAGGGTGTTTAGGTCAGGTGTATTACACTTGTAAGGCTCTGTAAGCCATGCAGTGACACGAAAAAAGTCGAGGAGACAGTTACCACTACTTTTCAGCTAAGAGTTAGTTGACGTTAACATTAGATGTTAGTTGATACTAACAATATAATGAATAGTGATATGGCCGTACCCCTTTTCTGTGATAGCGACCGGGTGGGGGATGCGGCGTAAACAGTTCTCGTCATTCATTCAGAATAACTCGAATTTTAAAAAATCAAAATAAGTCCAAATTAATTAGAATATATCTTGATTAGATAGTTTAGATTATTACTATCTCCTCCCCACCAGACCGATTGTTTGAATTCGCCGTCCACACGAATCTCTTACTGTTCCCAGGATTCTCTGTCTTTTATTTACCAGTTAAGACTTCTGGTTTGGATTGAACTTAGTTTATTTTATGTGCCCTTGAGTCCTCGATATGTCCCACAGACCGTGGCGCTCGAAGGGCACCCCTAGAGGCTACCGTGCCCCTGGCGGGCCGTCAAGAGGCTTGGAGGGGATTGGGCCCTCGATCTCAGCCAAAGCCGTCACAGAGCCTTCTAATCTAACTGCTGGAAAAACTATTTTTGCTATCCAAAGATTGCCAACCTGACCTTTAATAGAAATAAGTTCTAATTCAGAAACCTGGATTAACATATCATCTAAGTAAATAGTAGTTTCATGCCCACCAGTAGGAGTATGTTTTGCTCCGTCAAATTCCTCTTTGGGTTTAGATTTTATCTTGATAAGATGGAATTTATTTGCCATATACTTTTTTCCACTCCGTATATCCGATTCCAATATTATGTTCGTACGTTACCTTGTCTGACTCTACTCTTAGTTGTTTGGGAATAGCTTTAGCCCATTCGTCCAAAATCTCTCCAGTTGAAGGAAGTGGGAATTCTTCGTATAAATATTTATCAGCAACAGAACACCAAATATAGAATACGTCAGGATTAGTTTGCTGATTTAGTAAAGTCGCGCTGACGAACCTTCCCGAAATACACAAGTCTCTCATTGATCCCTGTTGAATAATTACATCAGAATCCAAAACTCCAATGTAGTCTCCCTGAGCGACGTCGATTCCAGATTGTAAATTCTTGGCGTGGCCGTACCGAGTTTCATGAATTAGATACAAATCACACAACTTAGAGAGTTCATCAGAAGGATTTCCATCTTCACAAACTATCAATTCGTCACATTGAGATCGAACACTCTTGCATAAATTAATATGCATTTTCTCTAGTACAGGTGTACCAGACCATACAGGAATAACAACTGATAACATTAAGGCTTTTCTAGTCCCCCATCAGCTTCCGCTATTTCCCCCGACAATACAAAACCATTGTCGTTAGACTTCCAGATTTGTACTCTCTTCTCAAAGGTGAGATTTACGACAATTCGATTCTTGATCCAATACGTCTTATTTTCATATGGTGGCATTGGATCGGATTTAAACTTCTTAAGGATGAATCGGAGGTCTTGAAGAAATAGCTTACCGGGGGTTCTCTCAGAGATTATTCGCATCTAACGTTACGGACTGAATATTCGACATAGGTAAAATTTGAACCTGAAGTTCTTTATCTGCTATTTCGTATTTTCCGTCCTCTCTGATAGATAGAAGCTTTCCTTGAATTGGAAGCATTCGATATGGCTTAATACGAACCTTCGAACCAATCAATATCTCAAGTTGATTCTGAATCGAATGCAACCTTTTGGAGTATTCCCTTCTTTTAGCAGGAGATTCTAAGAATTTCATTGCTCCACTTTAAATGTATAACTGTTTTCGGACTCACTATAGGTAATAAATACTTCGCCTTCATCTCCACCAAGGTTTCTAACCAAAGCTTCCAGCGCAGCTATGACTGCCCTGATCGTTTTCCCTGATGTTGAAATACTTTTAAGATTTGTCGCTCTACTCACAACTGGATCGGGAAGAACATCGCCCATCCAACAAAACCGTCCTGATTAGTCGCTCCCTATTTCTTTGGCTTCATCTGTTCAAGAAGCTTAGCCGCGCTTGGGTCAATACCCTTTTCCGGCGCTTCCTCTTTTCCTTTCTCTTGTTCGCTTGATCCTTCATCCACTGCCGACTTTGAGGTTTTACTGGATACATTTCTAGCCGCATCTACATTTCCTTTATGCAGAAGATAAGTACACGTCACTTGATGAGTCCCATCGTACAATCGACAATAAGGACACGGACGACTAAACGCTAACTCACGCTCGACCTCGTCTACGATTTCTTCTGGAGATTTATCCTTCGCCATTAATTCCTCCTGCTGGCATTCCTAAAGAGATATTTCGCTGCTGCTCTAAGAGTGCAGCGATTCGTCGCAACTGAAGTAACTGAGAAAAAGCAATTTCCTCTAAAGTTAACGGATCGGTTGTCTTTCGATTCTTGAATTCTTCCTTAATTGACTGAACGAACTCTTTGTTAATTTCAGTTTTAACCGGGGAGGGATACTGGGCTGCCGGAACTTCTACAACCTCTAACTCTTCCTCGGACTCTTCTAGTGGTGAAATTAATTTATCTTCTACAGCCACAGAAGTAGCTTTTGGCTTTAATGCATTCATCATTAATGCCAACTGGCTTTGATCAACTTCCTTGTTCAAGACGCTTCCTCCCTGATATCATGATGAACTGAAAAAAGGCCCTCGTTCGGCAACGAAAGGCCCCTACATTAGTATATTGGAGGAGAGGCAACTTTGGACGACCTACCGGAGCGGCCACCACGCGGGACTGACACGGTAACGCGCCGTATGTTAGCGCAGCCACAGGACGAAGTTCCTGAAACTTATATTAAGGACGGAAAAGTTTTTAGTGCAAATCCAACTGAGCCTAAAATAAGGGCTGAATTTAAAGTTTTAAAAGTTAAAGTTCAATTCGATATTCGTCCATTACAAGCAGCTATTGATCCTTTTGCACAAAAAGATGATTTAGAAGCTGTTCTTAAAATTCTACAGGGCGCAGAAATGGATATTAAAACGATGGACTCCACCATCTTTGTAACATTTAAATCAGGAAATTAATGAAATTTACTATTGAGATACCCGATGATTGGTCTAAAGAAAGTAAAACTTGGAACTCTTCTCAAATAATGACCTGTAATCAATGTTTGTACAAAACTCCATCTGCCGCCATGTTTGTTACTCATATGTTTGCCGCTCATACAACTGCGGATGCAAACAAGGAAGAAGATTCAACCTTGGTAATTGATAAGTGACTTTTCGAACCAAAATCCACAGGTTCTGGATGAAGAGAAATTTTGATGACCATCGCCTTGGAAGGTTTTGGTGCGATAAACATTGGGAAATAATCAAAAAATCATTAGATGACGAAAATTATATTAATCCAGGCGTAGCCGCAACTGGAGTTGCCTCGGCCCTATACTTAAAGGGAGTAGACGCAGAGCTGGTTCGATCTACCGGTAAGGCGTGTTGTATGGTAAAAACGTTAGACGTTAAAAATAAGAAAATTCTAGAAGGAATATTTGAGAGGTCAAGACAATGGAATTAGAAAAAGACGTTACGAATACCGAGATTACGTTGGACGCACCGGAACAGGACTTTTCCAAGCAGCACATTAATAGATCAGATCAGAGACCCGAGAGTTTTAACGGGCCCGAATACGACCAGTTGGGTACCCACATGATTCCCCAGGTGATGGAGCCCAAAATTTTAGATATTTCTCATGGTTTAAATATGCCGGAGGGCCCGACCGCAATTTATTCTAGAACTTCTATGAATGAAGTTGCAGCGGTTAATCCTGGCGGATTCTATGATTCTGCTTCTGCGGTTCCGTTTGACGCAGATTCAACTCAGTACAAAGATGCAAATCCTACGGATGAGGCAAAGCCCACTCGCAAGTAATGGAACAGCCTCTAGATTACGACCAGCATAAAACCGGCAAAAAGAAAGGCAAAATGAAGTTAATTTATTTTGCTAATGGCGTTCGCGCCCTTGATATGCGCGCTGCTGGTATGCAATGGGGAGAAATCGCAGAGGCTTTAGGAAAAGATAACCCCAATACGGTTCTTAAAATGGCCCGAGCTGCTAGAGAAAGAATCGAAAAAGAAACCGCTGAAGAATTACGGGCGATTCATCATCAGCGATATGAAGATATGTATCGTAATTTGGGCTCTCAAATCGCAAAGGGCAATGCACGCGGAATAGAAGTTGCAGTTAAGGTACTTGAAAGCGACGCTAAGTTAATGGGAATTAATGCAGATGCCAAGCAAGAACAAGGAAACTTCCAGCCGATCCTTATACAAATCCAACCAAACCCCGCAGACCGAGAAGCAGTCAAGCTCGCAGCAAAAAACGCAATCATCGATAGTAAACCCAAGCTTTTACCATCACCAGATTAGGGCTTACGAATCAAAAAAGCGGATAATTGCGTTAGTCGGGGGAACAGGTTCGGGTAAAACTTGGTTCGCGCCCTTTTGGGTTCTAAAACAACTTAGCGAACCTGGCAGGCGACTGCTTGCAATTGGAATGGGGTATCAGATTCACGTCGAGCGTGTAATGATTACCTCATTGCAGGATTGCTTTAAGAAATATAACATTCGTTATGATATGAATCACTCAACTAAGACCATGACTCTATTTAATGAGTCACAAATTCTTTTTGGTTCATCAGAAAACCCACAATCACTAGAAGGGCCGCACGTAGATGGAGGAGTGTGGCTAGACGAAGCTGGATATATGTCTCTCGCGGCATGGGATGTGGCAAAAAGACGTAGTGCTTTCTGGCAAGCCCCACTTTTAATTACAACTATTCCCTATTTTCAGAACTGGCTTAAGACTCATGTTTATGATGATTACCTAAAAGGCGACGATTCGGTCGATTGGATCGCCTGTAAGTCGTCAGATAACCTTGAGTATAGTCGAGAAGAACTTGAAAGAAACAAAAAACGCCGACCGGAATATTTCCAAATTTATCACGAAGGAGTATTTGCTCAACCGGTTGGACTTATTTATCCTGATCCGCCAGTCGAAGAAGTTATTTTTGACCCGGAAATTGAATTTCCTGATGGGATTCCCGCTGATTGGCCTTGTTATTCTGGACACGACTTCGGTATCTCTAATCCAAACGCTGCTGTTTGGGGCCGCTTAGCCCCTGACAATACCTTATATATTGTCGCCGAATATCAGGCGCCCGAACTAACAATGAAACAACACATTGAAAGATGGGTTCAGGCCGGATTGGATTATGTGGACATTTCCTTCGGCGATCCCGCCGGTGCAGATCAAATGTTAACTGCACAAGAGAACGGATTTCCTATGCAGCCTGCCAATAATGATATTATTTATGGATTAGATATAGTTTATGATCGATTTGTAACTGGAAAACTTCGAATTGCCAGAGAATGCGAGACTTTACTTGACTATAAGGCCACTTATGTCTTTAAAAAGAACCCAAATAATGAAGACGAAACCTTTGATCAGCCTCAAAAACCGCAACAGGCAGAGCACTTAATGGACGCTCTCAGGTACATGTGTGTTGGAATTTTTGAGGAACAAGTGGGTGGAGCAAAGGAAAACAAGACTGAAATCTCGGTTCGCAGAAAGAGGTTGTTAAAAACTGCATGAGTAGCATTTTTAAGAAGATTTTTCGACCCGGTTCTGGCGGGCCGTCGAAAGGTATCTCAATTATTGATACCAAGGAAGGTCGCGCTCGAATCCGCAATCCTGTAGGTCCAAGAGTTAGAGATGAAGATGTAGAAACTGAAGGAAAGTTTTATCCATATATTCTCACCAATGAATCTTTGACCGGAGAGGCACTTGCCCCCACAGGAAGGCTCCCAGGAGTGGACAAAGACGGTAACATTCCACGGTATGAACCGGACGACCCGGCTGTGCTAGAAAGAATCTTCGGAATCGTTATGCCAGATGAGTAAATATGGCTTACCGAATTTCCTTTATCATGGTCGGAACATCGGACGGAAAAGTTCATGCTGTTCAAGTAAATAAAAGAGAAGCTATTTGCGGTGCCGTTCCGATGGCGATGCACAAACTAGCAGACCTTGAAGAAATAAGACAATATGGATTTTGTTCCAAGTGCTTAGCACTATATCATACTCGATCCGAAAAGGAATTTACAATTATTAAATGATAGGAAGCCCTCCCGGTAGTAATTCTCCACAGGCTCAAGAACAAATGATGCCTGTTCGTAATCCTGGTCTTATTAGACGAATTGCGAATGCTATTTTTCAACAGGAACCGCTGTCCGGCCCGCAACCACAAGACAGACAAACGACTACTACTGGAGTTTCTACTGAAACTGGTGGAATTGCCACCATGTTTGACCGCCAATTTAGAATTGATACTAGAAGAAGGGCGGTTTATCGAGAAGTAGATGAGATGGACGACGCCTCTGAAGAGGCTTCTATTGCTCTTGATATTATCGCAAACAACACTACGACCTCTGATGATGGCTTGCAAACTTCATTTGTCATCAAGGCTCAGGACGAATCGGTTCAGGAAATCTTCGATCAGGCAGTTAAAATCTGCAAATTACATCAAAAAATCCCATCTATGGCTAGAAACTTAGTCAAATATGGGGATTCCTTCTCAGAACCGATTGTAAATAGCAATATGGAAATTGCTGACCTTAAGCAACTTCCGCCTTCAACCATGTTTCGCAATGAAACCGCAACTGGGAACCTTCTCATGGGCGCTCCCAGATATCAGGAAGGGCGTTGCGTTAACAACCGAAATGAATGTGCTTTTGAGCAAAGAGTGGTCGATACTGGCGACATTATTGCTACTTTCTATCCCTGGCAGGTGCTCCATATTCGATTAAATCATGATGGATTTACTCCATATGGAAAAAGCCATTTAAGAGTTGCTCGAAGTACCTTTAAAAAGCTTCAGGCGGTCGAACAAAGCTTAGTCGTAGGACGATTAACAAGAGAATATCTTAAATTAATCTTCTACATTGACACTACTGGACTCTCCAAAAAGGAAAAAGCCGTTGCTTTGGAGGACTTCAAGAACAGCGTAACTCAAAGAATTAACGTCGATGGGCGCCGAGATAGTCCATTTTCAGTGATGACTGACTTCTTTATTAGTACCGGATGGATTAAAATCGGAACTCAGGTGCAGCCTTCTAAGGCTCAGGTCGATGTTCTCGACCCTAAAAACGTCGGAATTCATGAAATTACCGATGTTGAATACTTGCATCGCAAGTTTATTGCTACCTTGCGAGTCCCTCCTGCCCACTTAGGGTTTGAGAAAGACGTTAATGCAAAAGCAACTCTAACTCTTCAGGACACGCAGTTCATTAGGTTTATTCGTAGCGTTCAGCAACAGTTAGGACAGGGACTAGAGCAGTTTTTCAATATCGTTCTTATTTTAAATAATCGTGATCCAGAAGAAACTGTTTATGAGATAACGTGGCCGAGACTTTCGGCTACCGATCAAATGAACGAGGCTCAAAGTGAACTCTGGAGAGCGCAAACCGATCAATTAAATATCATGAACAAGATTTATGATCCACAATGGGTTCAGGTTAATCGAATTGAAATGACGGCTGAGGAAGCTGCTGAAGTTAATCAGCGAATTGAAGAGAACGAGAAGAAGCTTCAGGCGCAGAAACAGCAGGAAATGGAAATGCAGCAACAAGCAATGGGCGCGCAAGCAGAGGATGATCACTCAAGGGCGCTAGAATTGGTCAAAGCAAAGAGTCAAGCTGGTGGATTTCAGAATGGAAAGACAACTACTAGGGTTCCTGTAAAGGCAAAGAGCAATGGAAACGCATAATTTATTAACAGATACCGGAACGGCAGACGTTTCAACTTCTCCCGATCTTACAAATAAACCAGGAACTGATCAGAGTTGGAAGAAATCTCTTTCAATTAATTCTTCGTCTGATTTAAAGGCCGCTATTAAAAGATGGAAGGCTGCTGGTACTGGTTCGGACGAGATGAAGCAGTTTATTACTGAAAGAGCAAAAGCGTTGTCTTTGTCTGGATTTCTACCGGCAGAGTGGGGCGTGCAAATGGAAATAATGAAAGAGGCAATGACCATTATGGATATTTGGATAACCACCGAAGAACTAGAGGCTGAATCTAAATTTGTTTCTGCTGCTACTCGCAAAAAAGATGCAGCAAAAGGTGTGGCGCTTCCAGATGGCTCATTTCCAATTCCAAACAAGGACTTTCTGCGTCGTGCCATTCAGAGTATTGGCAGGGCTGGAGCGGGAAAGAGAGCGCGGGTTAAGGCTCACATCATAAAGAGGGCCAGGGCGCTCGGCGCAACGAGTATGCTACCTGAAGGTTGGGTAACAGCCGAAGAAAATATTAACGAATTAGTTGAGGAAATGAAACTACCAGAAACATTTCAATCTATTTTAGTCCTCGATGGCGACGTTCCCGCTCCTTTGATTTTGGAGCAGACTGAGGCAGAAAAGGAAGCTGGAACGCTTAAAGTTAAAATGCCATTTTATATTGGCGAATCGATCGCCAAGCCGCCACACATTCCGGCAAAAGTGTATTTTCCAACTTCACTTCTTTCTGAGACTATTGCAGAAGGATTGAAGCAGATTAAGGCTGGAAAGCAGCCTTTAACAGTTTACGCAAGGCACAATCACGCACTTTCAAACGATTATCTACCAATCGGTGGAATTGTGGGATTGGAGCAAGAGGGTCGCACTGGCTATGTGATTCTCGAAATCGAGCCAACAACCCAAGGCAAGGATGCCCAAATCTTATTAAGGAAGGGGAAATTGAATGCAGTTTCTCTTCGATCAGGCCCTAAAAGATTTGAAATGGAAGAAGTCAGGGTTAATGGCGAAGCGATGTATAAGCCTACGAAGTTATTGCTGGACGGTGTAGACTTCGCTCCCGATTCACCAGCAATGCCGACTTATGGGCTTGAAATTTTAACAGCCGAAGCAAAAATCGAACCAGTCACCAAAGAAAAGGAGGTTATTCAGCAAGTGGAGCCAGAATTAACTCTTGAAGCAGTTCGGGCCCGGCCCGATATTGTGGAAGAGATTGAGAAGCCGTTTCTCAAGAGGCTTGACGAAGAGTTGGCAAAGAATAAAACTCTTACTGCCGAAGTCGCAAGCCTTAACGAGAAGGTTTCTCGTAACGATTTGATTAAGTATGTTGAGGAAATGGCTTCTAAGCACCCGAAGAAGGATGAGGCTCTGAAGGTTTTTCTCGAACTTGCGGAACAGTGCAAGACGAAAGAGGAATTTTCAGCAAAGGTTCTTCCTTATTTTGTGGATGCGGCGGCTGCAATTAAGCCTGCCGTTACCGCAGAAACCGCACAGGATCGCTTAAAGAGGTTATTTCAGCCGACGCCGAGTCAGTCAATTACGGCTGAAACCGAAGATGACGAAACCGAGGATGATGACAAGCCGAAATTCGAGAAAGTCGGCGCTCTTGAGGTGCCGAATTAATGAGAGTTCAATTAAGTAAGCTTAATTCAACTGAACTCGCAGGCTTAGAGGCATTTTCGGCTCTTTCTGCGGAAGATCGAGTTAAGTACCAGTCAGAGTTAACTTATCGCAAGTGGGCAAAGACCGGATGGCTTGACTTAGAGGACATTCCGAAAGACGTTAAGGTTAAGCAGCCGAAGCGTTACGCAGAAATGGAAGAGTTTCATGAGCAGATGAACTTTCCGAAGTTAACTGCGGAGCAGAAGCACAAGATGGCAATGATTCTGGAGAATCAGAATCAGTTCCAGATTGAGCGCAAGCTTCCTGTTATCGGTGGAAATGTTTCATTAGTTCAGGACACCGCAACTTCCGACGAAGCGCTGCCGACTCGGTTCGCACTTCCGATTGTTCGTCGCGTTTATGCAATGTTAATGCAGCGCGACTTTTCGGTTGTTCAGCCGCTTCCCGGCCCTTCGGCCTGGATTTTCTGGTTGGACTTCATTCGTGAATCCGACACTACCAACATTCTTTCTGTTGAGTACAACTGGAACATTACTGCTGAATTTGGTGTCCCTGCAAAGGGCAAGATGGCGCTGAACCGTGTTCAGTTAAACGTTATCAAGCAGTTAATGGGTACTGCATTTTCTCTGGAAGCTCAGGAAGATGCGCGTGCTCAGTTAGGTTTGGATGTTGAATCGGAATTGGTTGGTGCATTTACTGAGGAATTCGGACGAAACTTAATGGGTCGTCATCTTCAGAACATCACCAGAACCGCTCTTGGTTTGCAGGGAACTTCAAACCCCGGTCAGAGTATGGTTCAGCCGTGGGCGGGCCCGAACGCGCAGGTTACTATTGCAACTCGCGCATCGCTGTCACTTTCTGTAACTGATTACAAGCAGTGGATTTACAACGCGCTTGTTGATGCAGATGTGAACTTCCAGAAAGCAAATCGCCGTCCGTCGAATGCAATTATTGCTGGATACGGTATGGCAGGATTTCTTTCTAAGGCCAACACGGCTACTCAGACAGTTGCTCCAAACGACAACAACCTTTCCGGTATCGGTATTACGGACTACGGTACGTATGCCGGTCGCTGGAAGATTTGGGGGACTGATTTCCTTCCTGACAACGTTGCATTTCTGTATCTTGCAAATCCTCCTCAGATGTGGGCATCTCACATTTACGCACCCTACGTTCCATTACAGGTTATGCCAGCAATTTACGGAGACTACAACTCAGGAACTGGTGAGTATACGAACAAGGATGCATGGACGCGAAACATTCGTGAACGTTCAGCAGACTTTGTTACGAAGTCTTACGGTTTCCAGGCAGTTGTTGGACCGCAGCCGCTTAGCTTCTAATTAGGCAACGGCGGATAATTGAGGGGGTCGGCAGAAATGTCGGCCCTCTCTCTTTTTATAGGGAAATGATAAACACACAAATTCCAGTTCGAAACAAAGCTAGAGTCGCAAAGATTTGTGGCCCCTTCACTATTCAACCTAATATTTGGAACATGGTTCCAATTAGCTTTATTGAACAGTATGGCTGGGATCGAGATTTAGAGTTTGATTATTCAACCTTTATCGATCAGTTAAGAGTAAGAGATTCTGAAGGACGCCTTACTTTTGATTTTTGGTGTCCAGTTTCAGCCGTTGATGGCTATGGTCGCCACGCTCTCACAATTTACAAAGGTTTGATGGAGATTGGGGCCGCTCCACTATTGAGAACCGATAATTGGGGCCTGGACGCGGCATACCTTCCTACAGAAATTACAAATGCCAAATACGCCAACGCCAACAAAATGCCTCTTAAAACTACGTTAATGATGACTCTTCCGTATCATATTTATCCAACACAGTCTATTTCAAAGATTATTATTACTCAATTTGAGACAGATCGGATTCCTGAAAAGCATGTAGAAAATGTAAATCAACTTGATGAATTAATTGTTACTTCTAGGTTTCAGCCTGAAATATGGAAGAAAAGTGGGTGTAAAATTCCAATTTCAGTTCTTAATTCAGGCATAGACACCAATGCCTTCCCACATATCGAACGTCCGAGAGATGGAAGATTCAAGGTGTTGATTGTGGGTGCGCTAACTGGAAGAAAGAATCCGTTAGGGGCTATTCGAATCTTTCAGGCGGCATCGCAAGGCGACCCAAGATGGGAGCTTTGTATTAAAACTCGAAAAGCTGATGGAATTGCTGATGTTGTAAAGGCAGCGCAAAACGACTCTAGAATTAAAGTGATTACGAGTGACATTTCACCACAGGATGTAGTTGCCTATTATCACGCATATGATTGTTTTTTGTGGCCTTCTAAAGGTGAGGGATGTGGACTTCCTCCACTGGAAGCGATGTGTACTGGAATGGAATTAGTCTGTTCACAGAACTCTGGAATGATGGATTATGTCGATGATGAATGGTGTTATCCAATCGGAACGAGAGGTAAGGAACCGGCAAACATTCCTAATCAAGGATTTAGTGCGAAATATACATCACAACATGGACAGGTCGGCAATTGGTGGGTGCCAGATGAGCACCACGGCGCTTCACAGTTAAGAAAATGTTTTGAAAACTGGAACGTTGGAAACGGCAAAGGCAACAAAGGTGCTGCTTATGTTAGAAAATATCACAATCTTGCACTTCAGGCTCAATCAGTTTTGAATGTTTTGGAGAGGTACGTATGAGATTTGCTTACGCAATTTCAACTTGGAACGGTGCAAGATTGGTCGAAACGATTCAATCTATTCCTAAAGGATCAAGACTTTTAGTTGTAGACAATTCTCAACATGGATGGCCTCTGTCAAAATCATGGAACTATGCGATTAACAGGCTTTGTGTTCATGAAGGATTTGACGCAGTTGTTGTAATGAATGACGATGTAGTTCTTCGCCACGACACCGGAGAACTCTTAGTTCACGCTCTTCTTAAAGAGCAATTTAGTATGAATTATGACCGAGAATTACTCTTGATCTCGGCACGTCACGCCAATCATGGAGATATGTTTACCGATAATGTCAATTGGGATTTGTTAAATGCAAAAGAACCTCAATTCCAGCCCGGCCCCGACTTTTCTTGTTTCGCAACAACTAACCGCTTATTACAAATTGTTGGAAATTTTGACGAACACTTCAATCCCGCATACTATGAAGATAACGATATGCACAGACGAATTCAGCTTGCCGGATATGAAGCGTATGCCTATGCGCCATATTGGCATTACAGGTCTATGACAGTTCGTACCGATACTGAAAGAAGATTACAAATGGAGGCGGGGGCGCAAGCTAAATGTCGTGACTACTACATTGCAAAGTGGGGCGGCATTCCTGGCAGTGAAAGATTTCCCACTCCATTCAACAGGGGAGTCGTTCTTGCTCGATGATTGCCAAGCATCTCTTAACTCCAGAAATGCATGAAGTTATTCCTGTTAATGTGAATATTTTTGAGAACCATGGGTGTAAAATTAAAGGAATAATTCATGTAGGAGCGAATGTCGGTCAGGAAATTCCTGCTTACATTGAAAGGCTTCATCTTCCAATTATTGCATTTGAACCGCATCCCGAAGCCTTTGCAGAACTTCATCGCATCTATGGAAGTATGGTTTTTTGCTCTAATTTAGGATTAAGCAATAAAAATGAATATATTACATTACACCTTCCTCAAGATGGAAACAACGAAAGGGGCTCTAAGTATTTTCCTATAGAAACCGAGGGCCATGACTGGACTTCTGTTCCAATGGACAAGGAAATTCAAATTCCAGTTGTTAGATTTGATTATTGGGCAATTAATCATCAAGGATTGATCAATATTTCTGCATACGATACATTAGTTATTGATGTTCAGGGAATGGAAATGGAAGTCCTAGAAGGCTTTGGACGCTACCTCAAAGCCATCCACTATCTAGTGGTGGAGTGCTCGGCCAAGCCGGTGTACGATGGAGAGGCTTCAGCCGAAGAAGTCATTAGTTACTTAACCCAAAAAGGTTTTAAACAAATGACTCCGGTTGAAGAACACGACGATATACTGTTTATGAGAAAAAATCCTTATGAAAAATGACTTGGAGGTAGTGTAGAAAAATCTGTATGTCTTGTGGCTGTGGTATGCCATATAATGACCACAATGATTACAACAACATTACGTATAATTCTTTGTTGCGCGCAATGATTGCAGGTAACGTTTCTACTATTGATAAGTTAATTGAGAATATTGAGAGTTGTTATAGCGGTATGGCACCCACCGAATCAGCAGATGAAGGAGTAAATAATGACATGGGGGCCGATGGAATGGCCCAGCCGTCATACTAGGAGAAATACATGACCTTTGACGTACTTCCAGGGATTGAAGAAGAGAGTCCAAATCTAGTTCGATTACGCGATCTCCACAAGCACTTTAATTTAGACGCAAGGCTTTTGGCTAAGGGGATTCTTGATCCTTTAGGTTTCCAGAACGGATTCAAGTTAGCGCGAAACCCAATCGAAGCGACTTTTACTAGAATTGTTCCAGATGGTCAAAAGATTGACAAAGACCTTTTAGTAAAAGACCCTCGATTTTTTACCGACCCCGTTAAAGTAAAGGGAGTTTGGTTAGATCGCGCGTATAACATGAGTCGTCGTGAGTTAACGGCGATTCGTAGGACTAAAAACCTTCGCGTAACTATGGGTCGTGACCAGTGGCAACGCGCACTAATGATGGGCGACATTGGTTCGCAAGTTGGTGATGGAAAAGTTGGCACGTTAACTTCTATCGCAGGTACGACCGCTACCGATTCTGGCGCTTCGTTTCCAACTGGTACATCTTCAGCAGGAAACACAGGACTTCAGGGAAAAATTATTGTAGTCGGCCCTAACGCTTCCGGTACGGGTTCCCAGGTTTTTGGAGTTATTGTTTCAAACACTGGAACCGCTGTAACTGTTGATCAGTGGTATGCAGTTCCAGTTACAGGTGCGGCAGGTACGACTCCGAACGCAACTGGAAAATACACAATTCTGCCAGGAATGTCTTGGGCTGCTTGGGTAGGACTTTCAACAAATGCTTCTGCGGCGGCTGCCGGAGATATTTTAAGAACCGCTGATGGATTATTTGGTGACGGTACTGGTGGTGGCGCGGCAACTGAACAGAATGCAAACGGATTAGCGAGAGCTTATTTAGGTCAGGGTGGCTCTACTGCTCCAACCTATGGTTCGGGTACTTATGTACTCGCGCATACGTGGACATATACGGCAGGTTCTACAGTTACGTTACAAAAAGTCGTTATGTGTAACACTCTCGCAGTTGCCGGTTCGCTTCTTTTCTTAGAAACTCTTTTGTCTGCTCCTGGTACGGTCAACGCTAACGGAGACACGATTACAGTTACGTGGACGGTGACGCTTTAATGGATTTTCACATTACGATTTCTGGAACGGCAGACGAATCTATAGTGGACGATCTAGTAATGAAAAAAGCAAAGAAATTAGCAAAGGATTTGAAAGCAGGAAACGTTGAACTCGAAATCGCCAAGCTTAATTCTGGTCACTTTCTTGGTGGCTCAATTGATTTGGTGGAGCCAGTTACGGAATCGACTGAAGGAGCGGACGAAAGTTAATGATTCAGACTTACGATCTTCTAGAGTTAAACCGAATCGAAAAGGGCATCACTCACCTTGATATTGACAAAGAATTAAGGGATGCGGACTCCTATAGATTTGCAACTAAAAACGGAAAGATTATCAAGGTTCCTCGAAACTGGGATGGCCCAGGATCGTTTTTAACCGGAACTTCTGCTGAGTTAATTTACTCAAACGAAACCGCTGGAACTGCAAGAAACACCTTTACTGTGGAAGGTGTCCAGAATGATGTTGCAGGTATGGGGCCACAGCCAGTCCTTCCTCCGTATTTCTTTCTTCCAGGCCCCCAATCAAAAGGTAAAACGTTTCGCGTAGTCGCGCGTGGAATATATTCAACTACCGGCGCGCCCACATTTACGGCCACGGTTAGATTGGGTGCGGCTGCCTCGACTTCCGCGTCGATTATTGGCGGCACTGGTGCAATTGTCCACGGTACTACTCAGACAAACTTACTTTGGGAAATTGCATTTGATTGCCAATTAACAATTCCTGGCGGTACTGGTGCAAACTCCACCGTGAGAGGCTTAGGATTCTATTCGTGCGGACTCACCGCTCTTACTGTTGGTGGTGGGCAGATTTTTGGAAATGCTGCATCTCCCGGTACGGTAGCAACGATTGACATTTCGATTACCAACTACATCAACGTTAACGCTGCTTGTGGTACTTCATCGGCCTCAAACATTTTCCAGTGCCTTCAAGTATTAGTTTTTGGCTGGAACTAATTTGTGGCAATTGCCCGCGATCGAGCTAGTAACTTAGGACAAGTAAGTAGTGGATTAACCGTTACTTGTAGCTGGACGGTTAATCCTGTGGCGGGAGCGAGTGTAGTTGTAGTAGTTCAGTCAGCGACTACAATTCCTACCAGAATCCTTGTAACGGATAATGGAACCTCCCCCTCTACTTTTGTTCTAGATGCATTTTCAACTGCTGGTAAGGGAATCTTTATTTTCCATGCCAACAGAATTACTTTGCCTGCGGCTGGACAATACACAGTTACCGTTACTTTTATGGGTTCGTCTGGAACCATTCAAGTAAGTGGTTGGACATACACTACAGATCAACAAGGCTTAGTTGCAGTTTCAAAAAATTCAAACACTGCCACTGGAACCGCAGTAGACAGCGCGGCGACAGTAGGTGATGACGGCGCGTTATTTGTAGCAGGGTTCAGCGACGCTAGTGGATTAAACCCTGAAACTATTACGCATACAGGAACCTTCACGGAAGAATTCCGTAACACTAACGGTTCTTCTTTCTGGCCCTTTGCATGGTCAGATAAAATTGTTTCTGGTTCGGGTGCGACTTCTCAAAACGACACATGGACTCTTGGTGATTCCGTAGCTTGGGGCGCGGCCATTGTTGCATATGTTGAAGGAAACATTGATGCGCAGGCAGAACCCCGATATATAACTAGTAGACGTAAATATTCAGGCCCTCAAGTTCTGCGTATGCAGCACTGGAGAGATGCTAACTATGAAATACTTCCCGATCCACAAACAACTCCATTCGCTCCATTACTCTTTCCCCATTCATTTGTCGGCCCTATGTCGTGGCGTCGCAGAAACAGACAAGATCAACCGCGTTATTGGAGCGAGACAATTAGTGGAAATTTTATATTTGTTACGGCTTCGGATACTCTTGATGCGATATCAGACTTCGCACAAAGAGAGGCTCAGGCTTTTTCTCGCACTGCCTCTGATTCTCTTTCGTCTATCTCGGACGTTGCCAGTCGTTTAATTGCACTTCCAAGAACTGTCGCGGATTCAATTGGAAGTCTAAGTGACGTTGCCAGTAGATTAATTCGGCTTCCGCGAACCGCATCTGACTCTTTAGGTGCCTTGTCTGATTCTGCCGTTCGCGCAGCGCAATCTTTTTCTAGAACCGCTTCAGATTCACTTAACGCTCTTTCGGATGTTGCAAATAGATTAATCGCCCTTCCTCGAACCGCTGCTGACTCTTTAGCGGCAATTACTGAATCTACTGTTGTTCAAAAAGGTATTACGAGAACAGCTTCCGATACCCTTGGTGCAATTTCAGATTCAGCGGTTAGATCGGCGCAATCGTTTTCTAGAACTGCGTCTGATACGATTTCATCATTAACAGATTCTGCGGTAAGGGCTGCACAAAGTTTTTCAAGAACTGCTTCTGATGCATTAGATGCGATTACTGAATCGACAATTGTACAGAAAGGTATTTCTAGAACCGCTACGGATACAATTGGAGCAATTAGCGATTCAGCAGTTCGGAGTGCAACAACCAAACTAAGAACTGCCACAGATACAATTACATCATTATCTGATTCGGCTGTAAGAAGCGCACAAAGCTTTTCTCGTACTGCGACTGACTCTCTTGGAGCGTTAGCGGATTCTGCGGTTAGATTAACGGCACGCGCTCGAACGGCTACGGATTCAATTGCAGGTCAAAGTGATTCTACGACTAGAACTACTGCTCGTTCTCGTACTGCATCGGATTCAATTAATCCAATTGCAGATGTGGCTGTACGCGCGGCCCAATCTTTATTCAGAACAGCGCTAGATTTACTTGATGCTTTAATTGATCTTGCAATATTAGGATCAGGCATTTTAGACGAGAGAGATGCAATAACTTTGAGTCGGGATGGCGTTGGAACCGTATACTCTAGAGATGGAGGGATTGTGGAATCAAGAGATGGAATTGGTGAGATAACTACAATGGATGAACATTAATGGCGCGATCTCCTATATATAGCAATCAAACAAATCTTGTTTGGAAAGAAACTTGGGTAGATGATTCCAAGCAGCCAAAAGATTTAAGAAATCCCGACACGTCTAATCCGACTATCATTTTAAGGATTATGGATGCGGATGGATCAAATCCTCGTAACGGAACCGGAACCTTTACTTATGTCAACATGGCAATTGGAAGGTTTAACTATAAAGTAGTTCCAGGAGATTTTCCTGCTCCCTCTTCCTCCGCTGATCCACATATTATTTATGTTTGTCAATATGTAGTTACATTTGCAAATGCAGAAGTTCTTGATGGTGACTTTTTTCAAGTAGCAATGCTAAAGGCGATTTAATGAACGAAATACCTTTGTTTACTGTTCACATGCCTCATGCGATAGACGCTCCGTTATTAGAAGTTTTACACTCTGGATATATCGGACAAGGCAAGAAGGTAGATCAATTTGAAAAAGAACTTGCCAAATATCTAGATAATGAAAACATTCTTACGTTAAACTCTGGAACTTCTGCAATCGAGCTTGCGCTTCACTTATCTGGTGCAAAGCCAGGAAAAAGTGTAGTTTCAACTCCAATGACTTGTTCGGCAACTAACACTGCAATTCTTTCACGTGGCGCAGAAATCATTTGGGCTGACATTAATCCAAAAACTGGACTGATTGATCCTATGGACGCAATCCGAAAACTGCGTAAGGATACGGTCGCAATAATTGGCGTGGATTGGGGAGGTCAGAGCTGTGCGTGGAGTGCTCTGATGGGCGCAGGGACGGCTTACGGAGTGAGTGTGATTGAGGACGCCGCCCACGCTTTGGGCGGGCGCTACGGGCGTCGTAGGGCCGGGGGTGGGCAGGTAGATTTTACTTGTTTTTCTTTACAGGCAATTAAAAGCATTACAACTGTTGATGGTGGAATTCTTACCTGTAAAAAAACCAGTGACTATACTCGCGGTAAGTTATTAAGATGGTACGGAATTGATCGAGAGACTCCGAGGCAGGATATGCGTTGTGAAGAAGATATTGCCGAAGCTGGATGGAAATGGCACATGAACGATGTAAACGCAACGATAGGACTTGTTCAGCTTCAGTATCTTGAAGGAGTCGTTAACGCTCAAAGGGAAAATGCCCTTTATTATTATCGCAACTTAGAAGGGCCGATCTCTGCATTTGATAGCGAAGCTATTACCGAAAGTCCATTCTGGCTCTATACGATTCTTTGTGAAAACAAAGATCAAAGACTTAGATTTATGGACTGGATGAAACAAAGAAAAGTAATGGTTTCTCAGGTTCATGCCCGCTGTGATAAACACACATGTTTTGAAGCGGCCAAGGCAGGCCCACTTCCGGGAGTAGATGAATTTACAGAAAAGCAAATTTCGATCCCTGTTCACTGGAAGTTGACTGAAACTGAGCGCGAGTATGTTTGTGAATCTGTCAATATGTTCTTTACAAGAGAGAGGGCCAATGCGACAATCGAATCTTAAATTATCTTTTGAACGTATCGATACTTGGACGGATGCCCAGGAATTGATGCGTATTAGAAACCAGTGTCGTGAAGGAATGACTCACGATACTTCAGTCATTACTGAAAAACAACAGTATGAGTTTTACAAAGATCACCTTGCTCCTTGGGGCGATCAGAAATACGAAGCGTATCTCTTGATGACTGATGAAAAGGCAATTGGCTTTGGTCTTTTAAAATGGGACGAAGAAAAAGGACATTACTGGATGACCGCTGGCCTGATTAAAGAATACAGAGGCAAAGGTCTTTCAAGGCTTCTCATCAACTTTATTACCGAAATGGGTCACCGAGAAGGTGCAGATGTTTGGATTGATGTTTGGGAAGATAACCTAGCTCTAATCGGAGATATTAAAGTAGGTTATGAAGTCATGGATCAGAAATTTATCAACGGAAAGGTTCTTAATATAATGAAACATAATCGAGAACGACAATTAAGGTTAGGTGAAATTCAGATTCTTAAGAACTTTACAAATGTAGACGTAAAGTCGGTTAGAGAATTTAATGATATTAGAAGGGAAATTGAAGAAGTGGATGCAATATCAAGACAGGCTTATTCTTAATGCTCTACTTAGGTGTTCCGGTTGTTGACAATCACGAATTAACTCGCCAACTCCTTGAGTCATTAGAGAACACCGTTATCGATCCATCACAGCTTCATGTTGTGATTATTGATAACGGATCAGAAGTTTCTTATGATGAAAAATTTTGGAGCTGGGGGCCAAGTAGAAATCCTTGGAGTTTTACGGTAACGGTACAGCGAAGCGAAGAAAATCGAGGATACTATCGCCCAATTACTGACCTAGAAGATATGGCATCTTCCGCAGATGTTGTTGGACTTTGTCATAACGATTTAATCTTCTATGAAAAAGGTTGGGATCGCCGATTACGCCAAGCCTTCGTAGAAAAAAGCAATGTCGGAATGATCGGCTTTTGTGGATCAAGTGAAGTAGATGATCGCGGCGGTCGTGGCGGTGGAACGATGATGAACTTCAAAGGAATTAAGGGCGCTCTCGCAGAACACACAGGGAGGCGCGTAACTGATCTTCAACCCGCAGTTATCTTTGACAGTCTTTTTATTTGTCTGAGGCAGCCTCTAGTTCGTCTTTTAGGGGTCGATGACAACATCGCTCTTAATCATTTCGGGGATAGAGTTTGGCCTCTTAGAATTATTGAACATGGCTGGCACGTCGCAGTATTAGGTGTTGAAATAGATCACATGAGCGGCCAGACCGTTGTTGGTATTAAAAAAATTGAGGAAGATTCTAGAAAGTGGTGTGAAAAGCACCACGTCCCTATACCGGATGGAATGCAGGCGGGGACTGTGGTATACCTTGAGTCAGAACGGCGCTATCTGACTGAATATAGAGATTTAAAGAGAATGGTTCCGGGAAGAGTGACAAATAACTGGAACTATAGGAGAGATGGATAATTGGCTCTTAAATGTTTGCTAGGGGCGTCGCAAACTTTTGATGCTATCGCTTATGTAAGAGCGCAAATAGAAGATACTGCGAACACGCCGGTTATTCCCGACTCAACTCTTGCGCTTTATGTTGAAGCGGCTGCTGAAGAGTTTGGAAAGTGGGAACCGCTCGGAGATTTCATTGTTGGAAATTTTGGGGCTTCTCCCCCGACTTCTCCGTTATCCACAATTCCTGGCGTCAGTCGCTATGCCTGCTCCGTAGCAAATGGATTCGCTTATCCCGTTAACGAAATCATCGATGTACTCTTTAAGAGTTCGGGTGTTTTCACTGCCGCTTCAGAAATAGCCTATCTACAGTTAATGCCAGTCTCTCCTTTCAACTGGTTCCACACTGACGGAAACATTCTTTCTAAACCCTCAACTAGAGTTATTAGAGAGGAAATGTTTGACGAACTAGATCATTACACTAAGGGATTTTGGGGTACTGCCCGAGGCGCAGATGGAGTAAAGGTTATCGATGTTTTTCCTGTTCCTACTACTTCCGGTATTCCCATTTTTGTTCGTTATACATCTGGCTATATTGGGGTTACTGATGGTCAAGGAAACATCAATTATCCGACGGTGCCTGAAAATCTCAAGAGATATTTTGCGAAATTCGCCCTTTGTGAAACCCTTGAGCAAGAGGCTGACCGACTGGCTAAAAGTTCCCAGTTAAAAGCTGGAGTTATGCAGAGATGGTCTACTCCTTCTGCGTTGAGACTTCGTGCAGAAAACTTAAGAGCTGAAGTTCAAAATGCATTGGGGGCGGCGCAAACTATCGGGAACGCAAGTCACTAATGGCAACGACTCGACAGATTGAAATCTATAATCTACACAAAGAATGTTGCATTGCTAATGGACACCCACAAGCTGCAATTTATCATCGCCATCCAGAAGGTGTTAAAACTCCGGTTGGGCCACAGGGATTAAATACTAGATATCAAGAACCGGACCCTAGGTCTACAGACAATCCAATGGACGCCGCTCAATTAGTGTGGGCGACTTGGGATGGATTGAACCTTCGTGGCATTGCGCAGGATGGCGGAGACAATCTTTCTTCTCGAATGTGGATGGAACGATTTCTTGTTCAGTTTCCCGCAATTGACGATAATTACAATCCGGTAGTCGTTCAAGATGACGACTTTATTACCGATCCGACCGGAGTCAGATTCAAACTAGAAAATCCAGTCTTAAGTGCGGATGGATCATATTGGAAAGCGGTTACTATGGTGTATAGATAATGATTGGAACCACCGTCGAAATAGACGGAATTGAGAGAACAATTACTCGATTAACTGCTCGGGTCACGCTAACGGATGTAGCGGTTACGGAATTAGTTGATGATGAATTGGATCATGGAGAGAATGTAGCTCGAAGAAATATTCAGGAGTATGTTTACGCGCGTCCGCAGGGAGCGAACACTCGCTATGTACGCACGATGACATTACTAAATTCGGTAAAGTCTGGAAGAATTCGAAGAGGGGGCGCTACTGCCGCAGGACAAGTCTATATTTCAAGAGAGAAATTTAAGAGGGTTTATTATCCTCCATTTGTCGAGTGGGGTGATGAAGTGGGCGCTCCATATGAGGGTCGTCACTACTGGGAAAAAACAGTGGCCGAACTTAAGGCTGACTTTTTAATTAAGGGAAGAATCGTCGGTAGGAAGATCGCTAAGGGAACATAGATGGGACTTTTTGATGAACCGCTTTTTGATATCAAGGAGAACTGTCTTGAATTATGGGATTATAGTGAAGTTTTTCCTCTTGATCCGGCATATGATTTTCCTAAAGGGCCTGTGTTTGTAAGTGGTTGGCCCTGGCAGATGTTGAGACAACTTGAAGAAAAAGAAAATCAACAAATGACCCAGCCAATTATTTCAATCATTGACCTAGAGCCGAACGAGTCCACCCGCTCCTTTAGTGACATATACAAGACAGGAGTGGGCGCTGGGCAGCTACAATGGCGTATCGGTAGACGAGCTGAGCCATCATTCATGATTAGTTGTTGGGTAGATCAACAATTAGGAGGAATGGATATGGCAAGGAGATTAGGAGGGCAAGTATACGCTGCAATATTATACTACAAGAATCGATTAACGAAGATTCGCAATCTTCATTTGGTGCAAAGCCATGCATCGCTTGATGATTCTTCTCAGTTATATCGATTTGATGTAGTGGTTCAAGGAAACGTTTTTGTGACCCTCGACATTTAAGTGGATTTCTAAGAAAAGGAGGTAAACTTGTCTCCATCCCTTATGAACGTTCAGCCAGAGTCTGTTGCTCATGGTTCTGAAATTCTCTTGCAGGCAATGGGCCCATCCGGTGGTTATGTGACTATCGGTGAAATTTATGGCATCACCTATGACGCTGATGAAAAATTAGAGCCCATGCCGATTATCGGAACTCGACGTACCGGTTACAGGAGAGGAAGATTCGAAGTTTCAGGAACAATCAATGGTTATTGGTTGAACGGTGCATTGCGCTCTTTGTGGAATGGATATGCAACGCCTTCGGGAGCTGCATCCGGCCCACTTCTTTACGATTCTCAAGGCCCGTTCGTGCGATATCAGATCATCATTACCAACGCTAACTGGCCCGGCAGCGGTATCGTGAGTCCTTACTTAATTCTTGCTAACGTCACATTTGAGAAGGACACGGTTAAATGGGCTTCCGACAAAATCACCAATGAAGATATCGCATTCAAGGCAGAGGACATTTTCGGACAGTAATTAGAACTCTAGGAAAGGGTTCGTTCCGTAGGAGAAAAAGGAAATTGGAAGATCGACAGGGTATGGCCCCTACTCCCGCACAACTTGAAAGGATGCGGGCAGTTAAAATGGCCCAAAATCACCAAGAAAAGGTATCCAAGAAAAACAAGAACAAGGGAGAATCGCAGAGCGTTTCGTTGCAAAGCGGTTCTCCCCCTCTTGGAGTTAAGAGCGATATTCTTAACATTCTCAATGGCAAGCACTGGGAATTTCAGAAGCGAGTTCTAGACATTATCCAGATTGCCGTTCGGCCAGAGAAATGGCCTACCATTCGAAGTATTGTGATGGAAATTCAGACCGAACAGGTCGATACTCAGCGTATTTTAATTGGTCGGAGGATTACCGATCATTTAATTCAAGAAGAAGAGTTAAGGGAGAGTTTAAGGAATGAATCAAACTAATACTGACTACAAAGACCTCAAGAGTCTGGAAGAAATTTCTGAGGAAGAGCCGATAAGAGTTACTTCTAGCGGTCGTGTTCTTCCACCGCCTCCGGTTGATATTAATCCGCGAGAGTGGCTTGATTCCGATGACAGTGCGATTATTGGTTATGTCCAAACTCGCATTGGTCGATTGAAAATCGCCGCTCTAACCGAAGAGGAATCTGACACTATTAGGAAGGGTTCCGAAAGACCAATCAATCCAGGCAAGGCAAATTCTGGAAAGAAGATTGATCTAAAAAGACTTCGCGTATTAACTGTCGCTGCTTCCCTCAACAAGGCATACAAAGATCAGGGAATCGTTATTAGTCCTGATGAAGTTCAGAGAAAGTTAACTGGCGAGGTTACTTCAATAGTTCAGAAAATTTCTGAATTAAGCGGATACAAAGAGGAGGAGGATGACGCAGAAAGCGTCACCGGGTTTCTTCCGGCTTTCTGACGTAAAAGATGAGGACGGCCTACCGGAATACCCGGGGGCCGTCTTTCTCAAATTCATAGTAAGGCTGGCGTACGAAAGTAAGGTAAAACTTCCTTCGCAGGTTTATCAGGAATTTAAGAAAAATCCTAAAGACTTTCTTCTTTTAGCTGGATACGAAAACTATAAAGCAGAAAAAGAGTTAAAGCAACAACGAGAAGCTGAAGCAAAAACAAAGAAACCATTTGGTAAATGACTAGCATAGAAACAATCGGTATCCACTTTATGGGGTACAACCTCATGCATACGGCCACGCGTGAGGTTCAGGCTTCATTAAGAATGATTTCTGGCGAAACTCGCCAAACTGGTCTTACCACTCAAGAGTGGGCTTTAAAATCAGAACAAGCTGCAAATAGAATTGCTTTAGCTGAGGCTCGGTACGCAGACGTAGTTAAGTCAACTAATGTACTTGTTGTGGGTGCGGCGCAAGATCAGGCCGCTGCCTTTAAATTAATTGAGGCTGCCCATCTAAAGATAGCTGAAGCGGCAGTGCTTCGTGCCGATGCCGAAAACGATCTTGCTTTAATTTCATCACGCGCCTATGCACTAGAACAAGATCGCATTGATTTGTTAGATGCTGCAAATATGCGCCTAACAAAAGCAATGGGACTTCGTGCAATTGCAGAACAACAAGTTATCGATGCCACTATGGCAATGGCAACTGCTGATGAAGCTGCGGCAAGAGTTGCTAATGAAGCGGCGGCAAAACAAGCTTCTGCTGCAACTGTTGTAAAAGCTGCATATGCTGCACAGGCACGTTCCGCGCAAGAATCTGCAATGGCCCAAATTTCGTCAATGCGTTCGGCTGCGACCGCAATTGTTGGAGTGGGTGCTGCATTTGAAATTGCAGGTGTCGTTACCGTTGCCGCAATGGGATATGCTGCCTCGAAAGCGGCTGATTTTGCATCTGAAATTTATATCCTGCACACTCAGGCTCGCGTTGCAAAAGAACAACTTCCTGAACTAAGTCGCGCCATTCTTGATATGGCCGGAAGTATGGGATTCGGTTCTACGGAACTTGCAAAAGGTCTTTACTTAATCGAGTCTGTTGCTGGTGGCTCTTATACCGCCGCGCACGCTCTGGATATTTTGAAAGCTGCTGCGATGGGTGCGGCGGTTGGGCACTCTGACTTAGTTGAAACTGCTAATGCATTGGCGTCAGTCATGGCTGTTTATCCAACAATTGTTGGTGGCCCTGTAGCTGCAATGGGTGCCTTAGACGCAATTGTCGGTCAGGGCAAGATGACAATGGAAGAGTTAAACGGAGCACTAAAAACTGGTGTTCTGGCAACGCTCCACTCTTCAGGAATTTCTCTTCAAGACTTCGGTGGTGCGTTAGCCACAATGACCGACTATTCCATTCCTGCAATTCAGGCAGCTAACTCCTTGCGTATGGCGATCTATTTAATGACCGCTCCTACGCAAGCATCAGACAAGGTCTTAAGAGAGTTTGGATTAACTTCCAAAGAAGTTTCTTCAGTTTCTAAAGAATGGACAACCGCCATTGAGAGAGCTGGAATTCGCCACGCACAATTAGCAGACGATCTTCGTAAGCCGGGCGGTATCATTATCGCCCTTCAAGATTTACGTTCTCATTTAGTTAAAGCTGGACTTGATGCGGAAGGCCAGGCCGAAGTTATTTACAAAGCTTTCGGCGGTGGCAAGATGGGCAAGGCAGTTCTTACTCTTTATGAAAACATTGCTGGTGGTGCAGGTGCAAGCGAGGCTGAACTTCTTAAATTAGGATTTACTACGGATGAAGTTGCCACCCTACATGATCGTCTTATTGGAAAAACTGCATTAATTAATCAACAGACTCAACTGTTGGGTCAGAACTTCAAATACATTCAAGACACCGACCCGGCACAGATGTGGAAACAATTTACATCTGAACTTAACGCGACTATTATCGCACTCGGAGGCGCGTTCATTCCAATCTTGATTGCTCTACTGAAAACACTCACTCCAATGCTTCGCGGGATGACTCAGTGGATTCTTGATCATAAGCAATTAACTATGATTATTGCTGGGTCAATTGCTGGACTCTCCCTATTGATTGGTACTGCTTTATTGGTTGTTGGAGCAATCGCAGGAATCGGACTTGCCATTGCTGGACTTGCATTTATTGGGCCAGAAATGCTTATCGTAGCGCTTGCCTTTGCTGGCCTGATGGCGGTAGTTGCAGATGTAGTTGGAGCCATTGTTTTTCTTGGAACTATTTGGAGTTCTCTGGCTAATCTTTGGGATACGAGAGTTGTTCCAACTGCGACTAAACTTTGGAATATCATTGGTGATATTTGGAAAGTTATTACGGACGGAATTGCTAAAACCCAACCCTTGTGGACTACTGCATTTGACGATCTTAATACTAGGTTAAACACTCAGGGAAGTGCATGGGATACGGCTACTAAAGCCTTTCAGAATTTTGGAAACGAAGCCCTAAAGTTCATCAAGAGCGAAACGTTCGCTGCAATGATTGCAACGTTCTCTGTTTCGCTCCCAGTTGCCTTTGGTTTAACAATCGATTCCCTTTTCTTGTTGGAAGATACGGCAGAGATTGCATTTACTGCTCTTTATTATGCAGGCAAACTTGCGGTTGACTTCTTCTCTGGAAACTTCGCCCAACTTGTTAAGGACGGCGCAGAGGGAACACAAAAACTTAGCGCAATAAATGATCGTTGGGCTAAGGACTCTCTGAAGCTATACGAAGATATGGGTAAGTTAGTCGATGGAACTTACGATAGAATGTGGCAAGACATTTACAACTCGACTATGCAGTGGACAGCGAAATTGGGTGACGATGGTGCGCCTGCGATGCAAAGCGCACTTGAAAAAGTGATGAACTCTGGAAAAACTGCAATGGCCGCAGGTGAAAAGAGAATATACAATGAAGGTTATTTGACTGGACAGAACATGGCGAACGGTATGGCTGCGGGCATGGATTCTAGAAGTGAAGCCATTCAGTCGCACGCAAATACTTTGGTTACGCAAGCGCTGGCCGCAGCAAAGAAAGCATCAAAATCAAGTTCTCCTTCTCGATTATTCGCAGAAGATGTTGGTAAGACTTGGCCTCAAGGTATATGGATGGGAGTTGAGGAAGAGACCCCGAGGCTTGAAAAGAACATGCAATCAATGACGACAAATCTTGCCAGAAACTTCCCGAATTTCGAACCCAAGTCCTCAGTCGGAGAAGCGTTTAGACCTTCCGAATCTTCACGATCTTCATCTAGTTCGACTACAGTTTCGGCAGAGACCAATATTAAGTTAATGTTGGACGAAGAGGTTCTTGCCAGGGTTACCGATAGACAAATTCATGAAATACTGAATGGAGCGTATAGCGTCTAGTGGCAATTATTAATGGAATTGATTGTGGGGTTTATTCTCCTTGGAATGCGCCTGCTCAAACATGGGTGGGGCCTGCATGGCAGCAATTAACAGGAAGCGTGGTCGTTGAGGGCGATCAGGAAATCTACTATCCGCGTGGTGGTGGCACCAGAAGTAGAACTGAAACTATTTGGTTGATTCCTTCGGGATCAATTGGTGGAGCGGTGGCGGGAAGTCAGGATGCCGTCCTGTATCTTTTAAGACAATTGCTGGAGTTGGTGAATAACCGACAGTTAAATCCATGTTTAATTCAGTGGAGATCAGGTGGCGGAATTATTGTCAGCGACTCTGAAGATGGCTGGCACATCATCACGGATATCAAGCCTAACGTTGAAAATATTTGGACTGGAATAATTCCGGTTGAAATAACAACTATTTACCTAGGGCCATTCTCCACAAATCAAATTGGAATGGCGTATACTGGCGATCGACTTCCAACTGACTTCTTTCTAAATAGCGTCTCTCCGCTCATTGCGTTTCCGTTAGGGGCAACGGTGTTTGAGTCGACATTTAATAGAGTTGGAGCGGAAGGAAATATTCCATGTATTACGAGTCCCGTAGCTAATCCTTCTTGGTTTGTTCCTTCTGGAACCATTGCCAACCTATTTAAGGGTGGGGTTAGGGTTTTTGACACTATCAATACCGGAACGTTTGCAGTTCCTACTGTTTCATTTGTTAATTCTGGATGGGTTGAAGTATTCGGAGTAGATCATAAATTTATTGGAGATTGTGTCATAACCAACGGACTTATTATGTTATTTTTTGATGCCCAGGGAGTTGCTAGTTTTTACCTCTGGAACACTGCAACTAGTCCGGCGGCTTGGCAGAAAATTTGTGACATTGGATACGTAGACTCTTCTGGAAACGTTGGACAGACAATTCAAGCATTTTCATTACGTCAAGTTGGACTTGAACAGTCCTCTATAAACTTAATTATCAATACATCCATCGCCTTGGCTTCATTTTCTATTTTTCTAAAAAGAGGACAGTATAACGTAAAGCTTATATATAGATCATTAAATGATAATGGAGCCGCCTCAAGCGGGCCAATTTTAGTTAATCTACCCGCTAATGGCCCTAAAATTGTATTTAATGCCGATCATGTTGCGGATAACGTTAACCCTCCGAATGAATTAAGCGCTTCACCTGGGCAGACGGCGGGATTTGGCGCTGGATTTATTGCGAACTCAGCCCAACCATTTATATTTGGATTCTTGTATATATACGTTCCAAATTTAAATCAACCACAGGGCTATGGAGCTACAAATAAAGATATAAGTGTAGGAGATAATGGAGTTGGAATTGATGAAGAGCGTACGTATGGAATCTTTGCAACTCCGTATGGAATTGCAGCTTCTTATTCCACTGCAAATCTTCAAGGCGAAGCGGAATCAGGAACCCTTGGAGCGGGATGGACTTCACAAGCAAACGCCGTAGCCTCAAATGCAAACGAGGCAAAATGTGCCTCCGGCACTACGACAGGAAATGCAGATACTTGGGGAACTGCATTTGTTCCGTTAGCAGGACAATACGATATTTGGGTTCGTATGAAAGTAACCTCAGCGGCAGGCGGAAGTAATGAAATGCAAATTGGTTGGTGGGATAACGACACAAGCGCATTTGTGTCATCAACCACGTACAAACCTAATCAGGTAACTACTGGATATTTATGGTATAAAGTCGCCTCACTGGTAACTCCAACTGCAACTAAAAATATGAGGTTTCGTGCCGTTACAGTTGCCACGATTGGAACTGATTGGTTTATTGATGAGGCTTGTGCGATTCCAAGAACTACTAGCTCAGGAGCAAACGGAGTCAATCAAATTTCAGATCAATTTTTTGCTGATCTCTCGGTGCAGATGAACTAATGGCTGTTAAGACTTACCCTGGCTATTTAAGAGTCAGGGTAATTAACAGAAGTCCTGCATTTTGGTACAGAGACAGTCTTGATGTACTTTATCTCGGCCCTACTCCAACAGGAACAGTCAATACATGGAACTCAATTGGAACTGATTGCACCGGCACTTTAAATTATTGGACGACCGATGCGGGGTCTCCTTCTATTGCGTCTAACGTAGTTACGTGCGCTTCGGGCGCGTGGTTGCATGGAGGTCATCCATTAACGACTGATGGAGTATTTACTGTTAGATTACAGTGGAATACTGGAGCCGTTCCACATATATTTATTCATGGAAGTTCTGGTTCCACCAATGCGATCTATGCAAGTTTAGGAAGCTCTCTTAATACTTTAGCCATCGGCAAAACCGTAGCAAGTGTCAATACTAACCAAGCAACTGCTGGGGTTACACTTGTGAACGGAACTAAATACTGGCTAAGAATTATTGCCAAAGGTACTTCCTATACCGCACAAATTCTTCAAGATTCAGCGGGATCAATTGGCGCATCGCTTACTTCATGCACCGCTGTTATTTCAGATTCTGCACTTCAGGTTGGGTATGTAGGACTTAAATCGTTTACTGCAACTACGCAGTTTGGCGGCGCCTTTGCAACTGTTTGCACTCTTAAGGGAAAGATGCCCGTTGCTCCTGGTGGATTCTACACATGGAACACCGTTGTTAATGCTGGCGAACCCGCCTTTAGTTATATTCAACCACCCACTGGTGGATTTGGTGATTTCTTACTTTCAATTTATAATGCAAACTCTGGCGGCAACGGCTCTTGGAAATGTTCCACTGCTCTTGCTGCAAACAATAATACTTTGTTGGCAATAGCGCAGGCCGATGCTGGCACGGCAAACGTTTCAGTAGATGGCCTTACAACTAATAATGTAACTACCGACAACAATCAACACGTATTAAGAGCGTCTGGAGCGATGACCGCAAATCCAGATATTCTTCTGAACTTTTCAGGAGCGGTGGGAACTGCATACTTTGGACAGATTCTTATTAGATTTCCCGGTGCAATTATTACTGAAGAGTTGCCACATCCACATCTAATTGAATTTGAAAAAGTTGCAATGCAACCACACAATCCTGGTAGTTCAACCGTGGGATCGTTCAAGATACCGCTTTTTCCACCGGGCACCAAACAATTTAGAGACTCTAAGAAAATTTATGATCAACTGGATAGATATCTAAGAGTGGAGTTTTACTTAGGATATTCTTCAAATGATATTGGACAAGGAAAGCTAGTCTTTGCTGGATTTATTACTGAAATAGCTAAAAAGAAAACTAGGTCTGGTGCAAGCTACGAATTAAAGGGCTGTTCTGATTTGGTTATCGCTAATTTGTCCAGACCATTTCCTGGGGACGTACTACTCAGTTCTTATGGCGGAGTTTTAACAGCGCTTTCTTTAATACAGGCAAATACATATCTTGGAAATAATGAAGTGGGATTTTCAGATGACTTCAATCCTTATACTTCTGGAAATTATGTTTCAGGAAACGTTTCAGGAAAAACTGCGGGAGCATGGACGTCCGATTCGGATGATGGACTTCCGGTGCTTAAGTGTTCGACCGGAAGTGGCGCTGCGCTTATCTCGAAATACGGAGCAGGTGCTACGGATGGAGAACACAACCAATACGTAGAGGTTTCTGTACGTCTTAAAACTACAAGTACAAGCACAAGCAATGCTGGCAAATTTGGAATTGGATTAAGTACGGATAGCGGTGCAGTAAGCGCAGATGCTCTTTGGATTACCGTCGTAGCTAAATATAATGGAGGACAGTACGATGTTGATGTTTCACTTTCAACAACGGGAAGCGATCCATTCTTTACGCTTTCTAACTTTTTAACTAGCGTAGTTGATCAGGATGGCTATATAACTGTAAGTATTGCATTTCTTACCAACGACTTGATAACTCAAGTTACATTAAATGGCAAAACTGGGACTCTCACTGGCGGCACTGGCCCGCTAAATATTAACTGTTATCCCTTCTTGTTTTTTGGAACTCCCGCTACCGGAACGGCTACAGGATATTTCGCTAATTTAATTCAATTAGTAAGGTATGCGGCAGATGCGCATGACGATGCTACTTTTGTTGCTGGAGATCACGATACCGCCATTCACTCACTTAAAGGCGGAACTTCTCCCGGCCCAACCTTTCTGGAAATTTGGACAAGAGCTGCAATCAGAGAAGGATGGTATTGGAAATATACAGAGCAAGCATTTGTTGAGGGTATCAGAACACTGGGGTCGGTTTCATTTTTGACTGAACCAGGAAATGATCTTTCAAATACTTGCGTGTTTAGTTTTGAAAAAGGAAATCTTTCTGAGTTGAGTCTTGTCGCAAATGATGACACTTTCGCAACTGGCTCTGCAATCTCTGCGTCGTCGGGAACGGACGGAGGGGGTATTGCATATTGGAAAGATATTGTTGCGTTAAGAAAATATGGCGTTTTAGACGACCAAACTCTTTTCCTTACTTCCCCTAATTTTGCGGAACAAAGAAAAGCTGCTAATCAAGTAGTCTCTAATAAAGTAAGAGTTGGGGCTGAAGGTTCGAAAATCGCTAGAGTTCTAAGAGATGCAGAGACGGTAGACAAATGGCGAGAACTTGATATTATTCAAATTGATGATGACGATATGGGAATGACACAGCAAAACGTTAGAATTATTGCATTTAAATTTAAAGAAGGAGAACCCGACCAGGAAATAACACTGGATCAGTTCCCAATTTCAAATCTTACCGTTCCTCAGAAACGAGCGCAGCAAGGTCTATTCCAGATTTCAGCAGAGTTTGGGAACAGATAATTTAAAAAATGACTGTAAAGTGACTGTAAAGTACCAATGACCTTCGATCAAATCCAGCAAATCATCGCGGTCGGAGGCGCTACTGGAGTGCTACTGTTAGTCGTATGGGCACTTCTCAATGAGAGAGTTTATGTTGCAGGCCCTATCGATAGACAAATCGAGTTTCTAGAAACCAAATTAAAAGATACTGAGACTCGATTAACGGAGGTAACAAATCTCCTCAAACAAGCCAATGGTGGATTTGATAAGGCACTGGACTTAATTGAAGATCGACTTAACCTCTTCACTATTCAAAAGCCTGCGCCGCATAGAAGAAGCGCTGATGACGCGTAACCTCTTTAAAAAACAAACTCAAATGAAAAATAGAAAAGCAATGAAAGAGACTGAAGAGGATCGCGCTAAAAATATCACAGAACTCCTTGACCTTCACGTTCAGACAGGTGCTAGACTACAGAGGCTCGCCTACCTCGAATCTGAAAGCGAACTCTACAAAATTCAGAACAAGGTCAAAGATAAAAGTGAATGATGCGATTGTAGGAATTCTTATTACGATTTTATGGATATTAATTGCAATTATAGGAGTTTGGGTTCAGCGATACGCCATAGGTATCTTTCGGGATGATCTCGTCCTAGCGGAGTATGATGGGCGCAAGGCGGTAGTGGCTACTGGTAAATACATCATTCAAAGATTGGTTACTCGGCAAGTTATCCTTGTAAATAATGGACTGATTGGGTTCATAGTTTTGGTCTCGACTCTCCTTGGGACTAGGATTCCACTAGCCTTAAGAATATACATTATTATTGGATTATTTGTAAATGAAGTTATCTTAATTATTTTTACTCTTTGGGAAATACGATCTAGAAGAAATGTCATTCAGATTAAAGAAAAAGAATCTTCAAGCATAAATGGATAACACTGGTATCCTTCTTGCAGCAGTTTTAGGAAGTCCTGTTTTAGTTGTAATAATTAATCGATGGGATGCTCGACAGAAGGAGAAGCGAGATGAGTCTCGCGCAATGGCAGAAAAACAAGCAAGAGAACAAGTTTTAAAGGTTCAAGCGGAGACTGCGAGTCAGGCCGCGCAAGATGCTAAAAAAGCACAGCAGGCACAAACTGCGGCAGCAGAACAGGTACTTGAAGCTGCTAAGCTTTTAGTTAAGAATGGAGCTTATACAGACGAGGCGCTTAGTAACATTCAAAAAACCGTAGATGATGCTAAGCTAATTGGCGAAACCACTCATCAAATTGTTAATAGTCGAAACACGGAATTGTTGGTAGACAGTGCAACTCAGGCGAGGATGATTGCAACGCAATCCTTATTAATTTCAAAACTACTTCCAAATGACAAAGAGGCGAAGGCGGCGGCTGAAAAAGCAGAGATAGTCGCAAAGGCCAAAGAAGAAAGAGCGGCTAAGTCCGTTGCGGCTGCGGCTGTAATCGAAGAAAGCGAGGTCCATCCTAAAAATTAAAAAGGAGGTATTAAAATGGCAAGATTTCAGAGTATTGGAGCAGTCCTGGCGATTATTGGTTTAGTCCTTACGGTCGTTTTTTTAGTTCTAGGAAAGCTCTCCTTGATCGTTGGTGGCCTCTTCGTAGTTGCCTTCCTAGCAATTCTTCTTTAGATGCTTGACCCTCGTTCTATGATCGACAGTTTCGAGAAGGGAAAGGCTGGACTGTATATTCCCCCAGGATCAGATTTAATAAACGTTGATAAAGAACCTGCCCTTCCGCCAAACAGAGAACAGCGTAGGAATATGATGAAGCAGGTTAAGAGATTTACGCGGCAGCAAGCGCGCATGAAAAGGAGAATAGGAAGCGGTGCGGAAAGCGGTTCGTAGATTTATTCTAGTAGCTTTTGTTTTAGCTCTATATGTAGTTAACATTGCAGCAAGTGGTACTAGCGAACAGAACGCAATTGCCATTGCAAGCGTTGTTGGTTTAGTCCTTCCGTTTGTCTACAAGTTAATTCCGGCAGCCGGTCACTACATGGTAGCAATTACAGTTGGAGTTTCTGTTGTGGTCGCGCTTGTGGCGATGGTTACTTCTGGAGAACTTGCACTCGATCATGTTGATCTTTCAAGTTTATATGTAACCGCAATGAGCGTGTACGGAGTTAGTCAATTTGTTTATGCGACCTTAACTCAAAAGAGGTCTACCGAGGGAGCTGTTTCGTAAGTGTCAACACTTGTTCCGTATTCACAGCGCGACCCGCTTTGGGCTGGTCATACATTAGGATGGAATCATCCTGGGACAATTGGTGCTTATGGATGCGTTGTAACTGTTAAGGCAATGATTGCTACATTTGCCGGATATCCAATCACCCCTCCAAAGTTAAACGACGCCTTTGTTTTAAAGAAGATTTTTACTCAAGACCCAACAGGGACATATGACTTCCTTCCTGATAACGCACTAGCTCTTTTGTGGCCGACCAGATTTGCTCACGTCGGGTCATATGCTGGATTAAGAAACGATTTAATTTCAGCGGCCCTTCCAACTCCTAATCTCTATGCCGAAGCGCACATTCACTCGGCTACAGTCCCAACTCACAGAGTTTGGATTATTGGCGGGATTAATGGAGACTGGACAATTCTTGATCCGTGGGACAAGAGAGTCAAGAAACTATCAGCCTATGGGGGGCCGAGTGCAATTTCAAAGACGATTATTACGAAAGAACTCCCACAGCCAGTTACGGTTAAACCGGCACCTGTTCCAGTTGTTGCGCCGCCAATTGATCCGGCGCCAATTGTTGTTGCATCGCCAGTTCCGCCGGAAATAATTCCAACCCAACCAACTGTTACTCCACCGGAAACGTATTCTCCTCCAGCTCCACCGGAATTGTTCTGGAGATACTTGATTTTGTTTCTGAAGTGGTTAACGAGTCAGGTTAACAAATAATGAACAAGTCATTCCTTAAGAAATTTTCGCTTGGATCAAGCCTTCTACTTCTTTTAGGAGTGACTTTTTGGCCGACCTCACTAGGGTTGACTTCTGTGAATCTTGCTTCGACTTGTGTAGTCGTTCAGGATAATGCAGGAGTCAACCCTTCCAATCCCACGATTAATGATAATATCTCAGGATTTACAACCGTTCATTGTTCGTCCGGCAGTGCAACTCTTCAGGCGATAACTGTAGTAACAAAAAACTCTTCTGGAAGCAAGATTGATTTTAGAGGAGCAGAAACCAATCTTACAATTACAACCACTCCGCGAACACACACAAGTTCTTCGCTTCACTTAATAGCGGGAAGTTACACAGTTTTCGGTTCCTACAAATTAAACAATCGCTGGACTGATCTGCCGGGAATTTCATTTATAGTTACAACAAATCCTTCTCCTTCTCCTTCTCCTTCTCCTTCTCCGAGTCCAAGTCCAAGTCCAAGTCCAAGTCCAAGTCCAAGTCCTTCTCCAATTCCATCTCCAATTCCGTCACCAACTCCCTCACCCTCACCAATTCCTTCTCTGTCACCAATTCCTTCTCCGTCACCAGTTGGAAATGGGCCAAGTTGGAATCCAAATGGAACTTATACTTTAATGTTTGGTGATGAATTTAATGGAACGTCAGTTGATACCTCAAAATGGGAAACCGGCTGGTTTGGAACTGGAATCTCAGGGCCCGTTAACTCAGAAGAAATTGCTTGTTATGATTCTTCATTAGTTTCTGAGCATGACGGCGCTCTATTCCTTACCCTTGTACAGAGACAGGCAACCTGTAAGGGATCAACTAAGCAGTATTCAACGGGAGCTGTTAATAGTCGTCTCTCATTTAGTCAACAGTACGGATCATTTGAAGCCAGGGTTTATTTAACTTCTGATATTAATGGAAACATAGCCGGATTTCCTGCTTGGTGGCAGAACGGCCCCGCAAGTGTAAGTTGGCCGCAACATGGAGAAATAGATACCGTAGAAGGATTGCACGGCCCGACTTGCGCTCATTTACATTATGTTGATTCGAATGGCGCACAGGGCCCAGGATTCTGTACTTCTACACCATTAGCCGGTTGGCATACATTTGGAGAATCTTGGAGTCCTTCAGAAGTTACATTTTATTATGATGGAGTTCAGGTTTGGACTCACTCATTTAATGGCCCATATCCTGAATATTTAGTTTTTGATTATGGATTAAGATCAGGAGACGTGATCCTGCCCGACACTTCGATGCAAGTGGACTGGGTTAGGGTTTGGGTATAATAGAGAGAACAGCGAGCCCCTGTGGAAAGGGTCGGAGAAGTCCGGCCCTTTTTTACGGGCGCGTCTAAAGAATAGTTCTTGACAAATAGAATCGCTGCGTGATACGTTCTAGTTGCAATGGAACACATTTCGACCATCGTGCAGGAAGCTTTAGATCGTCACGCCGATCAGATGGAGCCTGAATCGCCCATCGTTGCGGAGCAGATTCGGGAACAGTCTGAGAAGATTGTGGAGCTTCCAGTGCGTCAGGAAATCAGTGACAGAGGGTTAAGGCTGGTCTGTTAGGGAGCGCGTCAGCTAGACCTTCCAGTAAAGGCAAGGGAGTGTGTTCGACCCACACTCCCTTTTTTATTTACCCCGTATGAACTCTATCTCTTAGAGATTTTCTTTCCTTGACCACCGGAACTAACACCTTACCCATATCTGGAAATTCAGGACACATAGGGATTAATTCCCACTTGACTTTAGTATTTATCGGGTTCTTGATTTTCATCTAATACAAAATAGACTTTGAATCTAGCGGTCATTACTACGGGCTTATCGATATATTCTCTAAGAACTGCTTCGTTAAATGCATCTTCAAAAATCTTAAATGCTGAAGGATTTGCAATTAACATTTCAAGTGATCCGTTCGGACTTGCCTTGCCAAACGTTCCATGTTTAGCGGCACTCATTTTGATTCTAACCGCCTTCGCAGTTCCGTAATCTTGTTTTTGATTGTACGGAACCGACGATACTTCATTTAAATGGAAACGCGCTTCAACAACTGGTTGATCGCCGGTGTCTATCTGCATGGGTGATCCTTTCGGCTTAGCCGTAGAAAACGAGAGCGCCGCATGGGTAGCGGCAGTTCACCCGACTAAAGCATACCATCCTCCACGACGCCATTTTCCACAACGACATAGTGACCTTTTTGTTTAATTAATAATCCAGTTTCTATCATTCGAATAAACGCTATTCCCCAAGGCACATTAAATCGCCCTGCCGTCATGGAAACTTTCAGCATGACCATTGGCAATAATATTGCGCCATATCTTTCATCCCACTCGTCTCCTGCATATTCTCCTGATCGTTCTTTTGCTAAACCTTTTTTAAATTCAGACCAATCAGAGAGGCGTATTTCTTTTGCGACTTCGTAAGCGTCATAGGCAATTTCTAAAAATTCTAAAAGAGCAATTACTAATTCATCTGGATTTTGTGCCGAATCAGTAGCCTTTCGGTAATCGGCAGACGGTTCATAGGTATAACTAATTTTCATTCTTGCTCAGACGCTCCAAAAACTCTTTATGTGCTCTGAGAAATTTAAAAGGAGCATCTCTCCCGACCCATTCAGATTCATCCATTAACGTAGTAACCTTAAACGTCTTTCCTGGGTGTTCTTCCAGAAACCCCTCGACTTCACTTGCTGTCATAATAATATCGATGGGTACCATTCTCCGAAGTTCTTCGCTTTTTCTTAAAATGGGAAAATCATATACTAGAGCGTCAAGTAAATCTTTACGCGTGATTGGCTTTTTAATTTCAAGAAGGCGATATAGTATCATCGATTTTCACTACAATAAGTAGTTCCCAATACTTGACGTTCATGATGATTAGAATCACATGGCGGATATGAAGAAAATAATAATATTACTAATACAGTTAATCCAAGCAGAAACCAAATTATAATTGTAATAAGTCGCAAGGCGAAATATAAAACCTCATATGAATGCATCATCTATCTTTAAGTTCCTTTTTAACTATGTCACCTATTATAAAAGAAAACCATAAGATTGCCGCAACGAAAAGAGAAACTCCTACTAATTGAAGAGTATAATTGTCAGGATGTTGCATTATCCAAACTATTGCTAATGCAAAAAAGGATATAAATATCAAAATACTCAAGCCGATACCCGTAGAAAGGGCTAATCCAATAATTGTTCTCATTTTAACCTTTTAATCAAAATTATTGTGAAAAGGGCCCAAACCGGCCCTCTGAGATGCCCCAGGACGCCACGGACGAAGAGGGTCAGTCCAATTGGTCTCGCCTACCCCTAGCGGGTCTCTCCGTGGCCCTCAGCCACTCACGCTCTCCTGTGGGCCCTCTGCGCCCTTCAAATTGTGAAAATAGTTCTCTTTCAGTGCTGATCGACCTGATATGAGCCCTCCGACTCACTATATTCATCTTCTATCATCTCTTCTTCTAGGTTTTCGAGATTTTCAGCATCTTCTTCTAACTGATGTTCAATATCTTCATCCATCACAATCCCTTCCGAAGTGACTGATCAGCCAACATAAAGATTAAAAACTTCTCCGTGAAGGCCGAAAGCCCACATTCATGTAGTAATGTTTCTACTTCAGAAACGATCTCTGTAAATGCGTCGAACTCATTAGCATCATCATCTCGAACTGATTGCATGATTGCAGAAACGGACTCCCCAGTTTCTCTGAATTTCTTTCCTATTCCAAAGCCGTGTGCAATCCATTTAGCTTTGCGCTGATTGCGTTCAGTTTGATTCACTTAAATGCTACATGAATTTTATATGGATCGGTACACATGTATTCCGTTCCCTCATATGAATCTATGACTTTAAGCGGATCATTTCCATATCCTCCGCAAGATGGACAAATAGCCCTAGACAAAGCCAGTCTTAATTGTTCAACTTTGGTCTCACGATTTTTACGAAGTTTTTTTTCAAGGCTCCAACCTTGCCGATTTAATTCAGCTAAATTTTTTAGCGATTCAACTTCTTGATTCATTCTTTGTCTTTTCTAGTTCTTTATCTATATTCCACATAGCACAATTGAGATTTGGAAACGGGCCATAGATTATGTCTTTGATTTTTACTTGAATTGCTTGACCCCACCCTTCATAAGCCCAATATTCAAAGAACTGTCCGCAGTAAATGACAACATCGTATTGGTTAATATCGCGCTCTCCGCTGGTACTACCAAGAGAACAGTAGTGATTGATAAAATGATTTAGTTTAACTTCGTCCTTCCAAACTCCACCATAGTCATATTGATATCTATTACAGAATTCGCAATGACGATAATGGTATTTTATATTTAGTTTCCAATACTTACATTCGTGTCTTGTCATCTTTCTCTGATGCTGGATCAGAAGTCCAACTTCCAAGCCAGGGTTCTAATGATTGAAATAATTGATATTTGGTTCTTCGAGAAACTAATCCATGCTTAACACATTTTCGATACTTACTGTTTATCTTAAGTTTGGTTCCACACTGAGGGCAAATCTTTAACAGAAGAAACGCCGCCTCCATCCGCTGATTCATTCCGTTAAGTAAACGCGTTAATTCACGTCCAGTTTTATCCATGTTCTGGTAATTGAAGTTTTTTATCGGGTAATTGTTTAGGTTTAGGAGTGACGTCCCTTGCTGTTCGAACGTTCCCTATCCCGCCATAGGAAAGCATTTTAATTGTAATTTCTATTGGAATATCTCTTACATATTCATTAATAATGTCTATAGGTCTAGCTTTGTATTCTTGAAGTATTTCGGTAATATATACTCCCTCTACTTCATAGTTAAAGATATTTTCGTTTTCATCTTCTACCTGTATGATTAACTTCTTAATAATATTCATTCCCAACTCCGCTTGAGATGAACCTTATCTAGTTCGGGTTTTCCGCAGATAGCACAGTCGGGCGGAATGCTGGTGTCGGGGAGTTCATAAAAATGTTTGAATTCGGAAGAGAGGTCTTTCTGTACCGCTTTGGTTGCAGTTAATCCATGATTTGCATCGACTGTCCAATCCCTTGTTAAAACATGATCAATTGTCTTGGTAAAGATATCTTCCAAATCCCATCCACGAATAGTACAGACGTGCATTAGATATACGATAATATCTCCGACTGAGTCCTGAGCGCCCGCCTCATGTTCCTCGAAAGTTCCGCGAATTCCCTGTTTTTGTTTTAGGAGATAGTGATTTAACTCTCCTACTTCTTCTACGACTCCCATAAGGGCGTCGTTCCAAGTGCTACCAGGAAAGTTCTTATCGGCCCATTCTTTGTGTAGGTTTTGGTAGTGACGAAGAATTCCTGACATTAATAACCTCTTGAAATTAATTCAAGCAAAACTAGATCGTTCTGAGTTAATCGATAAATTTCGTCAGGGACAATATGGGCTGCCATCAAAGAGAAAAAATCATGCTTAGATCGATGGTCATTTGCTCTTTGCTCTAAAGCATGTTGAGGATCAACAGTTTGTCCTTGAAAATCCCCTCCCTTAATTGACGCAACCCCCTCAGCCTGCTTTCGATACGAAAGCTCCTTTTCTCCATGAAAATCACGTCGTTGGTTTAAATGATCTTTTAAATCTTGTGATGTAAAATCTAATTTAAATCCTTCAATCATAACGGGTACTCCTTTAAATCCTTGGTGACCTTAAGAGATTTTTTTGCTTTGCGAGATAAAGAGATTGTTCCATCTTTTCCGTGACGCTCTGACTTAATTGGATTCTTT